>Ga0114997_10000825_pt1 | contig 25844 bp, 31 predicted proteins | sample ArcticOcean_MG_C_2_FD_87045 | JGI IMG/M metagenome (GOLD analysis project Ga0114997, IMG submission 87045) | Marine microbial communities from western Arctic Ocean - ArcticOcean_MG_CB4_136 | ecosystem: Environmental > Aquatic > Marine > Oceanic | place: Arctic Ocean: Canada Basin | collected... | reverse complement strand
TGTATATTCATAATTTTTTTTTTTGGGAAAACGATTGAGATTAGTAGGACCTATTAAATATATATACTCTTTAAGAAATTTCAATACTAGATTGGTTTAAAAATAACAACAAAAACAATCAAAATTAGCAATATTGTTGGCAGTTCATTGATTATTCTAAAAAATTTGGATGTTTTTCTGTTTTTCCCAGATTTAAGGTCGTTTAAAAGAAGTGCTAAATAAAAATGATAAATTGTTAATAAAACAACAAACAATAATTTTAATTGGAGCCACGTGTCAAATAAATTATCAAAACCTATTAAAGAAATTAAAATTAAACCAAACAACCATGATAAAATCATGGCTGGCATCATAATATAAAAAAATAATTTTTTTTCCATTGTCTGAAAAATTTTCTTAATATTTTCATTGTGTATGTTTTCGACGTGATAAACAAAAATTCTAGGTAAATACAAAAGTCCTGCCATCCAAGAAATTACGGCTATCAAATGCAAACTTTTTAATAACAAATAACTATTCATAATTTAAACATGGACATTTTTTAAAATGAGATGGGCATTGAATCTTTGGAGGATAAAGACTTTCATTAAATTTATATTCTTCTTTTTTTATTATTAGTTCTGACATGGCGTTTATAAAATCTTCATTTATGCCAAGGGCGGGGACTCTTGTATAATTTTTACATCCATTATCCTCAGCTAATTTTTTGTATTCTATGTCCAGTTCAACTAAGGTTTCAGAGTGCTCTGAAACAAACGCTATTGGAACCAAGACTATATGGTTTCCAATTTTTGAATTCTCAACAATTACTTCGTCTGTTGATGGTCCAATCCACTTTAATGGTCCAACTCTACTTTGATAGCTCAAAATCCAATCTAAATTTTTATCATTTAAGCTCTCAACTATTTTTTTAACCGATTGCTCAACTTGCCACTGGTAAGGGTCGCCTTTTTTAATATTTTTCTCTGGTAGGCCGTGGGCAGAAAAAATTAATTTATAGTTTTTAAGATTTTTAATTTTTTTTATTATTTCTCTTGTGTGAGCATTAATAAAATTTTTGTCTGTAGGGTAGCAACAAATTACACTTGTTTTAATATTATAATTATTTTTCTTACAAACATCTTTCCATTCCTTAATTGAAGACCCCGACGTAGCCGCAGAGTATTGAGGGTAAAGAGGCATTAAAGCTATCTCATTTGGATCATAGGATTGTACTTTTTTAATTACCTCGGTTGCTCTTGGGTGCCAGCATCTCATTGCTATAAAACATTTATATTCATCATCTACTTGGCTTTGATTAAGTTTTTTTTCAAGAGCACTCGATTGTTCTTCTGTTAGTTTTAAAATTGGTGAAGATCCACCGAGTTCTTCATAAATTTTTTTTGCGATTGGTGTCCTTCTTTTTGAAATTAATTTTGCTAATGGATATCTAAAAAAGGCGGGCAAACTCAAAATTGCGGGATCATTAAATAAATTAAATAAAAATGATTCCACGTTTTCTAATTTATCGGGTCCACCCAAATTAAATAATATTATAGCTTTTTTCATTTAATAATCTTTTACTGTTTTAACTAAATAATCAACCATATCGGGATTGGTTTTGGGTAAAACTCCATGACCTAAATTAAAAATATAGGGATGATCTTTGAAAATATTTAGATATTTTAGGGTTTGTTTTTTTAAATTTTCTATGTCAGTTAATAATACTTTAGGATCAAGACCTCCTTGAATAGGTATATTTATTTCTTTACAAATAGAAAGAGGATCTACATCATAATCAATATTAACAGCATCTGGTTTAACAATTTCACAAAATTTTTTATAATTTTTAATACCCCTTGGAAAACAAACAACAGGAATATTTAATGATTTTACATATTCAACTAAGTTTAATGTTGGAATATAAATATAGCTGGGTAAGTCTTTCTCTTCTAACAATCCAGCCCAGCTATCAAAAATTTGAATTATCGTAGCACCATTTTTAACCTGTTGTTTAATGTGTATTTTTAAAAATTTTTCTAAAATTATTAAAAGTCTATTTATTAAAAATTTATCTTTAAAAAAATCTTTTATTAATTTTTTTTTAGGTGACTGTTTGTTTATCATATAAACTAATAAAGTCCATGGAGCACCAACAAACCCTATTAAATTTTTATTTTTTAATAAATTATTTTTACTAACTTTATTAATTAATCTATAAATAGGATACAATTTTTCTAAAAAATCTACTTCATCAATTTTAGAAATATTATTTAAATTTAATTCTCCTAACTCTGGTCCAAAATTTTTTTTGAAGTCTACTTTTTGATTTAATCCATAAGGCAACATTAAAATATCTGAAAAAATAATTGCTGCATCTAGATCAAATCTTTTTAATGGTTGAAGGGTAATTTCAGATGATAAATTTTCATTCAAACATAAATTAATAAAGTTAGGATTTAATTTTCTAATTTCTCTAAATTCAGGAAGATATCTTCCTGCCTGTCTCATTAACCATATAGGCTTATTATTAGTTTTTTTGTTTATTATAGTTTCTTGAAGAGGTGTCATAATAATAAGTAAATATATAAGTATAGTATTAGTTATATGTTATGTGAATAACGAGAATTATTTTTTATAAACACTTTATTCACTAGTTGTTAATATCTAATAATTGTTAATTAATTGTATATTGGTTAATTTGAAGCATTATTTAAGTTTATTAAATTAAATGTATATTATTAATTCACTTGTTTATTTATGTTTATAAAACAAGGGTTTTTCAGCATTAAAACAAAAGAATTCTAATTATCAAAAATAAGCTTAATAATACCAATTTATAAAATTTTTATACATGAATAATACATATCAAATATACCTAATTTCAGACTCTACTGGTGAAACTTTAGATAGAATTTTTTTAGCATTAAAGGCACAATTTAAAAATTTTAATTATAAAATTCATCCTTTTTCATTTACCAGAACAGAAAATCAAGTTTTAAAAATATTAGATATTATTAAAAAAAAAAAAAATCCAATAATTTTGTATACTATAGTTGATAGTGAATTGGCAAAATTTTTAGGAATTGAAAGCAATAAAATTAAAATTCCCTGTTATAGTGTTTTGGGAGATTTAATATTAAGTTTTTCAAAACTACTCAATCAAGAAGCATCTCATATACCAAGCGGACAATATGTTCTTAATGAAGAATATTACGATAGAATAGAAGCGCTCCAGTTTACCATGAATCATGATGATGGTAATTTAATAAACGATTTGAACAAAGCAGATATTGTTTTATTGGGCGTTAGCAGAACAAGCAAAACTCCAACTGCAATTTATTTAGCAAACAAAGGGCTTAGAATATCCAATATTCCTTTAGTTAACAAAAATTCAATACCAGAATTATTAAAAAAAAAACCAAAAACCTCTTGTGTTATTGGACTAACAACAGAACCAGAAAGATTATTAGATATTAGAAAAAACAGGATGAACACCTTAATAGAAACAAAAAGCACAAACTATACAAACCTTGAAAAAATCACAGAAGAAGTAAATGAAGCAAAACAAACATTTAAAAAATACCAATGGCCCATGATTGATATAACCAGAAAATCTGTAGAAGAAACAGCGGCTTCAATTATTAAAATTCACGAAATATTTAAAAACAATGTTTAAAGAAATTGTTCTTGCCTCAAAAAGCAAAGTGAGAAAAAAAATTTTGGAGGAAAATGGCATCAAATGCAGAGTTGAACCATCAAACATTGATGAAGAGATTATTAAGGAAAGTTTATTAAAGGAAAAAGCCTCTCCAGTAATTATTTCTAAAAATCTTGCAAAAGCAAAAGCCAATATCGTTAGTAAAAAAATAAAAGATAAATTAGTGCTTGGGGCCGATAGCGTTATAGATTTAAATGGAAAAATTATTTCAAAGCCCTCTAACAGGAAAGAGGCAATGCTAATACTCCAAAATTTAAATGGCAAAAAACATTTTTTAGTTAGTTCCGCTTGCATAAGCAAGAATGGGACCGTGATTTGGAATTATACAGATAAGGCAACGCTAATAATGAGGAAAATGACGGATATAGATTTAAAAATGTACTTAAATAAAATAACAGACGAGGTGCTATATGCTTATAATGTTTATCAAATAGAAGGAGAGGGGCGATCTTTATTTTTAAAAATAGAAGGCGATGAAAATACAATAATGGGACTGCCTATAAAGCAAATAAAAAAATACTTAAATAAAATCAAAACATAATGAAAAAATTTTTAGTAATAGGAAACCCGATTGAACATTCATTATCTCCAAAACTACATAATTATTGGTTAAAACAAAATAATATAGACGCAGAGTATAATAAAAAAAAAATTAACGAAGATGATATTGGAAATTTAATAAACGAGATAAAAAAAGAAAAGATAACAGGCATCAACGTAACTCTTCCTTTTAAAAAAATAGTTATACCTTTTTTAGATGATTTAACACCCATTGCAAAACAGGCTCAGTCCGTAAACACAATCTTTAAAACCAAAAATAAAGTTTTCGGGGACAATACCGACATAGGAGGTTTTGAGAATGGAATGAAATATATTAATTATAATATAAAAAATAAAATTGTATTTGTTTTAGGAGCAGGAGGGGTTGCTTTATCTATTATACTGGCCTTAAAAAGATTGGGGGCATATAAGATTTTAATAAGTAACAGAACTAAAAAACAACCAGAAGAGCTTAAAAAAATCTTTACTGATATAGAAGTTATTGAATGGGGAAAAATTTCTAATTTTGATGTTATTATTAATGCGACAAGCTTGGGTTTAAAAAATAATGATAAAATTGAACTTAATTATAAAAAAAATACATCGGATAAGTTGTTTTATGATGTAATTTATAACCCAAAAAAAACCAATTTTCTTTTAGATGGTGAAAAAATGAAATATCAAATCGAAAATGGAAAAATGATGTTTATATACCAGGCACAATTATCTTTTAAAATTTGGCACAAAGTTATGCCGAAGATTGACAGCAAAACAATTAGATTATTAGATTAATGAAAAGAATAGCAATTGTTGGAGATATTGGATCGGGAAAAAGCTATGTAGCTAAAAGCTTTGGTTTCCCAGTTTTTAATGCAGATTTAGAAGTCTCTAAACTATATAAGTTTAACAAAAGATGTTTTTATAGGATCAAAAAATCTTTACCCAAATGTTATTTTTCATTTCCAATAAAAAAAAATGAAATTAAAGAAGCTATATTTGCAAATCAATTTAATCTTAAAAAAATAGTAAAAATAATTCATCCAGAAATTAGAAAAAAATTAAATAATTTTTTAAAAAAATATAAAAGTAAAAAGATTGTTATTTTAGATATTCCACTTTTATTAGAAAATAAAATTAATAAAAAAAATGATATTTTAGTTTTTGTTGATGCTAAAAAAAATCAAATTTATAAAAAATTAAAAAAAAGAGAAAATTTTAACATAGAATTATTTAAAAAATTTAAACAAATTCAACTACCTTTAGAATATAAAAAAAAAAAATCAAATTTTATAGTTAAAAATAATTTTAGTAATAATTCTGTAAAAAAAAGTGTAAGAATTATATTAAATCAAATTTTGCTAGTATGATTGAAATAATTTTAGACACCGAAACAACTGGTCTTTCCGTAAAAGAAGGCCATCGAATTGTTGAAATAGGGTGCATTGAACTAGATAATTTAACCCCGACATCAAAAAAATTTCATTGCTATTTGAATCCAGAAAGAAAAATTTCACAAAAGGCATTAGAAGTTCATGGTTATACAGATGAATTTTTATCTTCAAAAAAAAAATTTAAAGATATTGTTGATGAATTTTTAGATTTTATAGAAAATAAAAAATTAATAATTCATAATGCAGAATTTGATCTGTCTCATTTGAATAATGAACTTGCTTTACTAGGAAAAAAAAAAATTAACAAAGATAATGTTTTAGATACTTTGATTTTGGCAAGAGACAAGTTTCCAGGATCATCTAATAGTCTTGATGCACTTTGTAAAAAGTATAGAATCGATAATTCAAATAGAGAAAAACACACGGCGCTAGTGGATTGTCTTTTATTATCAAAAGTTTATATTAATTTAATTGGTCAGAAAGAACCAACTTTAAATTTTCAAAACCACGAAATTAAAATGGAGATAGATTTAAACAAAAATTACGTTTATTCAAAAAAAATAATAAAACCTTCTCTAGAAGAGTTAAAATTACATAAAAATTATTTAAAAACTAAAATTAAAAAAAATTTTTTTAATTAAATTTTTCATTATAAAGTTTATTAAAATCTAATTTTTTTTCGAATTTTACTTCTGGATATCCAGAGTTATGAAGTAAATTAAGGAATGTCCTTTCAAGATTTGCACATATTTTATTTTGTACATCACATAATATAATTTTTTCTATAACCTTTTTGTCTTTAACTTCATCTTCTATTCTAACAACTGTTGCGTAGACTATTTCAAATTCAGATTTTTTTTCATTTGATTCTTTATCTTCAAACTTTAAAATAGTATTAATTTCTATCATTTTATTTTTTAAAGCTTTTGAATTTATATTAATGTCTAACTGATATTTTAATATTGCATCCTTAACGAACATGTAGGTTTGAACGTCGGGTGTTTCGCTTGACATGTCCTTAATAAACTCTGCAAGAATTTTAAAATTTTCTGTCATTATCTTCATCTATATCTTCAAATTCTCCATTAATAAAATCTTGTTTTTTTATATTATTTTTTGAGTATTTATTTGAAATTTTTTTAAAAATCAATTTTCGTGTTATTGGAAAAATAATTAATAAACCCAAAAAATCAGTGGCAAAACCAGGTAAAATTAAAAGAAGAGCAGCAAAAGCTAAGGCTGCTCCTGAAATTATTTCATAAATAGGAGTTTTATTTTTTACTATTTGTGACACTCCTGATTTAAGAGTATTAAATCCTTCATACCTAGCATACATAATTCCAATAAAAGCAGTTATAAAAATAAGGGATATTGTGTTAAAAGCTCCAATTTGAGATCCTATTTTAATAAATAAATAAATTTCTATAATAGGAACTCCTAGTATTAATAGTAATATTGTGTTCATTTGTCCTTAATGTAAATTGCTAGTTGAAATTAATCAACATACTAAATACTATTTAATTATGAATTATAGTTTTGAATATATAGATATAATACTCTTAGCAATGATAGCTGGTTTTATTTTTCTAAGATTAAGGGGAATTTTAGGAAAAAAAACAGGTTTTGATGGAAAAACAGCCACACAATTTGATCAAAAATTTTCAAAAAAAACAATTATTAAAAAATTTTCTGAAAATAACTTTGACGATGTTGCACAAAAAATTTTTTTGGAAGGAGCAAAAATTGCATACGAAACTATAATTACTGATTTCAGCGATAGTGATAACAAGCTGACAAGAAGCAAACATCTTTTGAGTAAAAAAATTTATGATCAATTTAAAGATGCACTTTTAGAAAGAGAATCGAAAGCGCATTTTGCTGAAATTACATTTATAGGAATTAAATCAGCATCAATAAAAGAATATAAAAAAATAGAAAATAATTTAGACGTAACAGTTAATTTTGTTAGTGAACTTATTACATGTATTAAAGATAAAGATAAAAAAATAATAACTGGAGATCCTGAGAAAGTTAATAAGGTTTATGATACATGGAAGTTTTCTAAAGATTCTAGATCAACAAATCCTAATTGGACACTAACAGATATATTAACATAATTGAGTAAAAAAATTTCAGACAAAGACAAAAGAGATTGGGAGAAATTTTTGTCTAGTAAAGAAAAAGTACCAGATAAAGATTTTTTCTTAAAAAAAAATATACAAAAAGATATAACTGAAAAAATAGATCTTCATGGTTTTTCCCTGGAAAATGCGAATCAAATTGTTGGTGAATTTATAAATAAGTGTTTTCAAAAAAATATTTCTAAAATTATTGTTATTACCGGTAAAGGTTTAAGATCTAGCAATATATCTAACCCTTATGTTTCAGAGAATCTAAGTATTTTAAAATATTCTGTTCCAGAATATATCAAGTCCAATATAAGTTTAATGAAAATGATTAAAGAAATTAGAAATGCCAAAATTGACGATGGAGGGAGCGGTGCTTTTTATATTTATCTTAGAAAAAAATTAAAGAATAAATTTAGATAGATCTGTATCTTTAACTAGCGCATCTAGGTTTTGTTTAACATACTGAGCATTAATACTAATTTTTTCCCCCGACCTGTCTGTAGCTGTAAAGCTGATATCATCTAAAATTCTCTCTATAATAGTATGAAGTCTTCTTGCACCAATGTTTTCTACTGTGGAGTTGACCTCTGAAGCGATGTTTGCAATTGCATTTATTCCATCATCAGTGAATTCCAAATCTACATTTTCAGTTTTTAAGAGAGCAATATATTGTTTAATTAAACTATAGTCTGGCTCTTTAAGAATTCTTTTAAAATCATCGCTTGTTAAAGCTTCAAGCTCAACTCTTATTGGCAATCTCCCTTGTAGCTCTGGTAATAAATCAGATGGTTTAGCAAGTTGGAATGCTCCAGATGCTATGAATAAGATATGATCGGTTTTGATTGGACCATATTTAGTGCTAACAGTAGTTCCTTCAATTAAAGGTAGTAAATCTCTTTGAACACCCTCTCTAGAAACATCTCCACTAGTACGATCAGATCTTCCAGAAATTTTGTCTATTTCATCTAAAAAAACTATACCATTATTTTCAGTAGTATTTTTTGCTGATTTAATAATTTTGTCTTCTTCAATTAATTTATCAGACTCTTCATTGATTAAAATTTCATGAGATTCTTTTACTGTCATTTTTTTTTTTTTGGGTTTGGTACCCATTGATTTACCAAGCATTTCACCAATGTTAATCATTCCTATATTAGCACCCGGCATTCCAGGTATTTCAAAAGATGTTGAAGAACCACTTTCATTTACAACAATTTCAATTTCATTATCGTCAAGATCACCACTTCTTAGTCTTTTCCTAAAACTCTCTCTAGTAGCAACACTAGCTTTATTTCCAACTAATGCATCAAGAACTTTTTCTTCAGCTTTTTTTTGTGCTTTTGTTAATACTTCTTTTCTTTTTTTTATTTTTTCCATCGCAATTGCGATTTCTAATAAATCTCTAATAATTTGTTCTACGTCTCTACCAACATAACCAACTTCAGTAAATCTGGTTGCCTCAACTTTCACAAAAGGTGCTTCTGCTAATTTAGATAATCTTCTTGAAATTTCTGTTTTACCTACACCTGTTGGCCCAATCATTAAAATATTTTTTGGTAAAATTTCATCTCTCATTTCACCCTTTAATACTTGTCTTCTCCATCTATTCCTTAGAGCAATGGCCACTGCTTTTTTGGCTTTATCTTGACCCACAACATATCTGTCTAATTCAGAAACAATTTCTCTAGGTGTTAAGGAACTGACTAAAGAAATGCTTTCTTCATTATTTTTTTCTTTAGGAATTAATGGTGTAACATTTGATTTTTCCATTAAATTTTTTCCATTTTAATATTGTTATTAGTAAATACACAAATTTCAGAAGCAACATTAATGGCTTTTCTTGCAACTTCTTCTGCAGATAAATTTGTATCTAATAAAACTTTAGCAGCAGCTAAAGCATAATTTCCTCCTGAGCCTATTCCTATAGCATTTCCTTCGGGCTCTAAGACATCTCCAGTACCAGAAATAATATAACTATTTTCTTTATCTCCAACAGCCATCAAAGCCTCTAGTCTTCTCAAGTATTTGTCTGTTCTCCAATCTTTAGCCAATTCAACAGCCGCACGCGGTAAGTTGCCAGCATGCTTTTCTAATTTTGCCTCAAGTCTTTCAAATAATGTTAATGCGTCAGCAGTTGATCCAGCAAAGCCAGCAATAACACTTCTTTTTTCTATTTTACGAACCTTGGCAGCTGTACTTTTTATTACTGTATTACCCATACTAACTTGACCATCACCAGCCACCACAACTTCATTATTTTTTCTTATTAGCACAATAGTAGTCATTCATAACAAATGGATACTAATTCTAATTCTTCAAGGGCTTAATAGCTATTATTGATATAATTAAATAGTTTATATATATTCATAGAATTAAAATGAATAGAAAAGCAAAAATTTCTAGAAAAACTAAAGAGACAAGTGTTGTTGTTGATTTAAATATAGATGGTAAAGGCAAGTACAAGATTGATACTGGAATCGGGTTTCTTAATCATATGCTTGAACAGCTTTCTAAACATTCTTCAATAGATATTAATTTAAAAGCAAAAGGAGACACACACATTGATCTTCACCATACGACGGAAGATGCCGGCATAGCAATTGGTGAATGTTTAAAAAAAGCTTCTAAGAAATTTATAGGAATTAGAAGGTATGCGCACGCATTAATACCAATGGACGAAACTCTGACAAGAGTTGCTTTAGATGTTTCAAACAGACCATATCTTATTTGGAAAGTAAAATTAAAAGTAGAAAAATTAGGAGAAATGGATACAGAGCTTTTTAAAGAGTGGTTTCAAGCATTTTCACAAGCAGCTGGAGTCACGCTTCATATTGAAAATATCTATGGTGATAATAGCCACCACATAATTGAATCTTGTTTTAAAGGCTTAGCAAGATCGTTAAGGGCAGCTTTAGAAATAGATCCAAAAAACAAAAGTGAAATACCTTCCACAAAGGGATCGTTATAAAAAAAGCAATGAATATTGCAATCATTGACTATGGAACTGGCAATATAAGTTCAGTAATAAATTCTTTTAAAGTAGTTTGTGCAAATCAAAATATTAAAATTAAAATAAATGTCACTTCAAATTTAAAGATTATATCTAATGCAGATAAAATTATTTTGCCAGGACAAGGTTCATTTAAAAATTGTATTGAATCTCTCCTAAAAATTAATGGACTCAAGGATACGTTAAATGATTTTGCCATTATTAAAAAAAAACCCTTGTTTGGTATTTGTGTTGGAATGCAAATGTTTGCCGATATTGGATTTGAAGAAATTGAAACAAAAGGATTGGGTTGGATTTCAGGAAATATTAAAAAAATTGATAATAAAAACAATCAATTTAAACTTCCCCATATTGGTTGGAATGAACTTTCTTTACTCTCAAATAGTAAATTATTTAAAGATGTAAAAGAGAAGTCGCATGTTTATTTTGTTCATAGTTACAAGTTTGTGTTGGAAGATGAAAAATTTGTATCAAGCAAAACCACTTATTCAGAAGAAATTGTAGCCTCAGTTGAAAAAGATAATTTATTTGGAACGCAGTTTCATCCTGAAAAAAGTGATACCGTTGGTTTAAAAATAATTGAAAACTTTATTAAATTATAAAATGAAAATATTTCCAGCAATAGATGTTAAAGACAAAAAATGTGTAAGATTACTGAAAGGAAACTTTAATGACCAAACTATTTATAAACAATCACCCTATGAGCAAGCTTCAAAATTTAAAGATGCAGGATTTTTAAATTTACACATGGTAGATTTAGATGGGGCACTCTCTGGAGAGCTAGTAAATTTAGATGTTATAGAAGATATTGTAAAAAAATTAAACATTTCAATAGAAATTGGTGGCGGGATAAGGTCTGTCGATAAAATTAAAACTTATTTAAACATAGGAGTTGATAAAGTTATTCTAGGAAGCGCTGTTATAAAAAATCCTGATTTTTTAAAACAGGCATGTGAAGAGTTTAAAAATAGAATTGCCCTTGGTTTAGATGCAAAGAATGGAAAACTTTTAGTTTCAGGCTGGCAAGAAACGACAGATCAATCTGCAGAAAGTTATTTAAAAAATGTAAATGATTATTGTTTTTCAAGGGTAATTTATACAGACATAGATAGAGATGGAACTAAAACAGAACCAAATATTGATGAAACTATAAATATTGCAAAAATTTCGTCAGCTCCTGTGGTAGTTTCTGGAGGAATTTCTTCAATAGAGGATGTAAAAAAAATTAAAGAATTAAAAAAATTTAACATCGAAGGAGTAATTGTGGGTAAAGCGATTTACGATGGTGATATTAAACTTAATGAGCTTAAGGAGTTAGAAAATGCTTAAAAATAGAATTATCCCATGTCTTGATGTTAAAAATGGAAGGGTTGTTAAAGGAATAAATTTTGTAGATTTAAAAGATGCTGGTGACCCAGTTGAGCAAGCTAAAATTTATAGTGAAAATGGCGCTGATGAAATTTGTTTTTTAGACATTACTGCCTCTAATGAAAATAGAGAAACTATATTTGATGTAGTTAAAAGGACATCCGAAAATTGCTTTGTGCCCCTTACAGTTGGTGGTGGTGTTAAAAGTTTAGAAGATATAAATAGATTATTAGTTTCAGGTGCAGATAAGGTTTCAATAAATACAGCAGCAGTAAATAATAAAAATTTAATAATTGAAAGTAGCAAAAATTTTGGATCACAATGCATTGTAGTTGCAATTGATGCTAAACAAAAAAATAACAAATGGGAAGTGTTTACTCACGGTGGAAGAATTAACACTGGAATTGATGCTATAGATTTTGCAAAAAAAATGGAAGATAGTGGAGCTGGTGAATTATTAATTACCTCCATGGATAAAGATGGAACACAAACAGGGTATGATATTAATTTAATTTCAGAAATAGAAAAAAATGTTAATATACCAATTATTGCATCTGGAGGAGTTGGTAATTTAGATCATCTTGTGGAAGGAATTATAGAAGGGGGCGCAAGCGCAGTGTTAGCAGCATCTATTTTCCACTATGGAATTTTTTCAATAAGAGAGGCAAAGGAATACTTTCTTAAAAAAAAAATCCCAGTAAGAATATAAAAAACATTAGAAAACTAATGAAAAATTTTTATAGACCAGAAATAGATGGATTAAGAGCTTTAGCAGTAATAGGTGTAATTTTATACCATTCAGAGTTTTTATCAGGAGGATTTCTTGGTGTAGATATTTTTTTTGTAATCTCAGGATATTTGATTACTTCAATTATTTATAATGAATATGTAGCCAAAAAAACATTTTCTTTTTCAAATTTTTATCAAAAAAGAATAAGAAGGCTTGTCCCAGCGCTTTTGGTTGTTATTTTATTTTCAACTATAATTGCCTATAACTTTTTATTACCTTACGCTTTTAAAGAATATGTATATTCAGTTATTTCTTCAACCTTCTTTAGTTCAAATATTTTTTTTCACTATACGGGACAGGCATATGGCGCAAACATATTATCTATAAAACCTTTTTTACACACATGGTCTTTAGCAATAGAAGAACAGTTTTATTTACTTTATCCTATTTTTTTTATCCTGATTGCCAAATATTTTTTTAAAAAAATTAGCCATATTATTATTTTGGTAATTTTTATTTCAATAATAGTTTCATTGTTAATAGAAGGTTCACATTCTTCTTTTAATTTTTATATGCTTCCCCCAAGAGCGTGGGAACTTCTTGCTGGAGGAGTTATGGCGATTTTTAATATAAATAACACAAGATTTATTGCCAATAAGATTCTCACAAAAATTGGGCTGGCCATGATTGCTTATTCTTTTTTCTTCTTTAAAGATGCTGGTAATCTTCCACTATACTATTCAACAATACCAGTTATAGGGTGTTGTTTTATTATTCATCAAAACAATAAAGAAGATTTAGTAATTAGATTTTTATCTAATAGGCTTTTAGTTGGAATTGGCTTAATTTCATACTCGCTATATTTGTGGCATCATCCAATATTGTCATTTGATAAAATCTTAAAAATTTCAAATGGTGATTTAATAATAAAAATTTATTTAATTTTATTATCAATTTTATTAGCAGTAGGAACATATTTTTTTATTGAGAAACCATTTAGAAGGAAAGAATTTTATTCTACAAAAAAATTAATAATAACTTTTTGCATTATTCTTCCATTATTGCCTGTTATTTTAGAAAAATCTTTAATTATTCAAAAAAAAAATTTTCCATCTATTGCATTAGATTTAAATGAAAAAACATGGTTTAAAACTAAGCAATTTCAAAAACCTTGTTTTCAAAGAATAAAATATTTTTGTTCATTTAATGAAAATAATAATAATAAAGTTTTTTTACTGGGTAGTTCAATAATGGCTTCTATTCAGCAAGAAATAAAAGAAAGTCTTACCAGTAGAAATATTAATTTTATTCCAATGACAAGAGGAGAAGTGGCTAATGAGGTAAAAAATGAAAATAGAAAAAATAGAATATTAGAATCAAAAAATTCAGTAATTATTTTTCATTTTAATACAGGAGAAAAATTTGAAGGATTAAATATATTTTTAGAAAAAATAAAATTTTTTTTAGATCGTAATTATAAAATAATATTATTATATCCCATACCTCGGTTTAACAAAAATATATCAGATATTATAGCCAAAAAAGTATTATCAAAAAATCTTGATTACAAAAAAAATTATATAAACATTCCATACAGTGAGTACAAGAATAAAACAAATTTTGCCACAAAGGAACTTGACAAATTAAATCATCAAAATTTATATAAAATGTATCCACATAAGATTTTCTGCAATTCTGTAGTCAAAAATAAATGTATAGCACATAATGATAAGGAGATTTTCTTTATAGACGGTCTACATCTATCAAAAAGTGGTTCAAAATTAATCAATATGGATTTAATGAAAATTATAGATAAAATATATTAATAGAATTTATGAAAAATATAGAAACTTTATTAGAGGTTATTAGAAGTAGAAAGAATCAAGATATTAATCAATCATATACAGCTTCATTAATGGAAGCGGGAATTGATAAATGTATAGAAAAACTTCAAGAAGAATTTGACGAACTAAAAGTAGCGCTTAATAAAAAATCAAATATTGTGCATGAAGCTGCTGACACAATTTATCATTTATTGGTAGCACTAGAGGTTTCAAATATTAAGTTTGAAGATGTCTTATTAGAATTAGAAAGAAGATCATCACAATCAGGAATTCAAGAAAAAAAAAATAGAAAATGAAAAATTATGATAAAAACAATATATTTGCCAAAATATTAAGAAGTGAAATTCCTTGTAAAAAAATTTATGAGAATGAACATGTTCTTTCTTTCCATGATATTACTCCACAAAAAAAAATTCATGCACTGATAATACCTAAGGGCGAATATGTTGACTTAGATGATTTTAACCAGAGAGCTCCTGACCATGAAATAGTTGCTTTAAGTAAAGCTATTACAGAAGTTGCAAAAATATTAGGAATATCAGTAGATATAGGTAAGGGTTATAGAGTGCTTACAAACTTAAATGAGCATGGCGGTCAAGAGGTGCCTCATTTACACTTCCACTTATTTGGAGGTGAAAAAGTTGGAAAAATGGTTGAGTGACAGAAAAAATTTTTAGAAAGTATTTAGAAATAAAATCTTTTAAAGATTTTAATGAAGTTAAAAAACCATCAAATAATTATTCATTACAGTTGCTTGATTCAAGAGATTTCCAACTAAATAAGTTTTTTTATAAGAATATAGGTAAAAAATATAAATGGATTGATAGGCTTGTGTGGACAGACCAAAAATGGATTAATTATGTTTCTGATAAAAAGCTTTCTACTTATGTACTTAAGGATAATGAAGATATAGTTGGTTATTTTGAATTAATATTTTATCAAGATACAAGAGAATCTGAAATTGCATATTTTGGAATTTTAGAAGAATATTTTGGAAAAAAATTAGGTGGCTATTTATTAAGTGAAGCAATTAAAGAATCATTTTCTCTTGGCTCTATAAGAACTTGGGTTCATACCTGCTCTTTGGATCATCCAAATGCATTTAAAAATTACATTTCTAGAGGAATGAAAGTTTTTAAATCTGAAATCTTAAATGGAATATAGTTTAATTTATTGAAGGTAATTTAAAAATATTGTTATCAATTTTTTCATTAATTTTAATTTTAGATATAAAGGTAATTACTAAATTTTGGTAAATATCTTCAGTTTGCCACCCTATTAAATAAAGAGTTTTTTTATCAAAAAAAATATTAATTTTTTGATCATTGTTTAATAAGGTATAATTAAGATATTTATTTTCTATAACTCGACCTTCTAATTTTTTTATCTGGTTAATTATATAATTTTTATCTAGTATTAATTCTAATGGAGTTTTTTTTAGTGGGTATATATAGTATTGATTATTAGATTTATTTTGGATAACTAGTGATCTTCCATTAGATACCATTATTTTTTTATTAAAGTTATTATAAGAACAATAAATTTTTTTTGGATATTTAATAATACATTCCCCTTCTTCTGTTTTTTGGTCAATAGTTTGTTTAAAGTAAAAGCTTATATTGTTAGTTTTTTTTAAATTTAAAATTATATCATCTTTTACTGTTGCTTGTATTGGGTTTGTTAAAATTAAATAAAAAATGAATATTTTTAATTTCTTCACAAGATTTCTCGTTTGCCAACATGATTAGCCTTGCTGACTACTCCATCTGCTTCCATCATATCAATAATTCTTGCTGCTCTATTGTAGCCTATTTGTAACTTTCTCTGTAAAAATGAAGTTGAAGCTTTACCTTCAGATTTTATGATATCTAATGCTGCTTGGTATAGTTCATCCTTATCTTCATTTTCTGAATTAAAAGCACCCATTTCTTTTTCATCTGCAAAATTTAATATTTCATCAATGTAATCTGGTTCAGCCTGTGATCTTAGAAAGTTATTGATTTTCTCAATTTCAATTTCAGATACAAAAGGGGCATGGATTCTTACTATTCTGTTAGCGGAAGACATATAAAGCATATCTCCTTTTCCAAGGAGTTGTTCGGCACCTTGTTCTCCGAGTATAGTTCTACTGTCTATTTTGGAAGTTACCTGAAACGATATTCTTGTTGGAAAATTAGCTTTAATAGTTCCAGTAATCACATCTACACTTGGTCTTTGTGTTGCCATTATAATATGGATTCCGGCTGCTCTTGCCATTTGTGATAATTTTTGAATATAATTTTCTATTTCTTTACCAGCAACTAACATTAAATCAGACATTTCATCAACAATTACAACAATGTAAGGCATTGGCAATTTATGTTTAGTGTTATAGCCATCTATATTTCTTACACCTTCTTTAGTCATAAGTCGGTATCTACTTTCCATTTCTTTTACTACCCACCCCAATACAGAAGCTGCTTTCTTTGCTTCGGTAATCACTGGACACAATAAATGTGGAATGCCTTCGTAGGTAGATAGTTCTAGCATTTTTGGATCTATCAAAATAAACTTACATCTATCAGGAGAGTGTCTATAAAGTAGTGAAAGAATAATCGTATTAATACAAACTGATTTACCTGAACCAGTTGTTCCGGCTATTAACAAATGAGGCATGGACGCAAGGTCTCCAATTATTGGAATACCTGAAATATTTTTTCCGAGTGCAATTGGTAGTTTGATATTTTTTTTTGAAAAATCAGAATGAGAGATAATTTCATTTAAATAAACATTTTCTCTAGAAGAATTGGGAAGCTCAATTCCAACTGTGCTTCTCCCGGGAATGGTTGAAATTCTTGCTGACTCAGAACTTGTATTTCTCGCTATATCTTCAGATAGATTAATAATTTTTGAAACTTTTACACCAGCAGCAGGTTCAAATTCATTTAATGTTACTACTGGACCATGACTTACTTTTTTAATTTTTCCCTGGACTCCAAAGTCTAAAAGTATTTTTTCAAGAAAATTTGTATTATCATCATCATTATCTGAAGAATCTTTATCTCTTTCTTGTTTAGAAGGTAATTTTAATAAATCAATAGAAGGTATTTTAAATTTAACTTTATAGTTATTTTTATTTTTTTCACTTTTAAGAAAAGGTAAATCTTCTTGTATGAGATTTTTAATTTCATCTTCAGGGATATATTGGTTTATAACTTCATTTTGATTGGTATAATTTTTTTGTTTTTTTAAAAATATGATTATGTAAATTTTTTTTACAAATTTTAAAAATAAACTTATCTTAAAATTAATACTAATTAAAAAAAGCACTAGAATAATTATTATTAATATATAATATGAAATGTAATAGTTTGATTTTATTGCTAATCCAAAAAAAGTATTTTCTAAAAGTTTCCCTATAAACCCACCACTTCCATTGATAGATAACGAAAAAGAATTTGGATAAAAAATAGAAAAAAATAGAGAGCCAAATAAACAATATAAAATTGAAAAAAAAAGATTTTCAATTAATGTAATAATTTTTTTATTTTTAATAATATTTAAACCAGAAACAAATATTGTGATTGATAATAATATAGAAATGTAACCTATTGATTGAAAAAAAAGATCTGATGTAAAACTTCCCTTAAAGCCGAGAATATTTTTAATTTCTGTATTATCTGGGAATATGAAATTAGGATCTTCCGGTGAATAAGTTATCAAAGAAGCAATTAGTAGTATACCGGCAGCCGCAACCATCAAACCTAAGAGTTCAATAAATCTTCTGCTTATAAAGCGTATGGAATTGCTAGCTATTTTTTTTATTTCCATAAAAATGAATCTAATTAATCACTTTGTATCATTTAATAATTATTGTTAAAATTAAATTTTAAATATGAATATCTGTTTAATAGGCGATGGACTTACAAGTCTAGTATTAGCAAAAATTTTGGTTAATAAGAAAATCAATGTTTCTCTTTATGGCAAAAAGAATAAAGGAATAAAATTTAAGTCAAGAACTATTGGTTTATCAACCAGTAATTTTGAGTTTTTCAGTAATGAAATAATTAATTTAAAAAAAAAAAATGTCTGGCCAATTAAGCAAATTGAAGTCTATAGTGAAAAATATAATAATCAAAAAATTTTAAATTTTAAAAATTCCAAAAGACAATTGCTTTCTATAATTAAAAATAATGAAATTTATGAATTATTAAATAATAATTTAACAAAAAAAAAATTATTTAAAAAATTTTTTATTACAGGAAATGATTTTTATAGAAAAATTCTAAAAGAAAAAAAATATGATTTAATAATTAATTGTGATGGTGGTAATAGAATTTCAAAAAATTTTTTTTACAAAAAAATTAATAAAAATTATAATAGCTGTGCATATACAACTATCATAAAACATAAAAAAATTTCTAATTTTAAAGCAGTACAAATTTTTACTAAATTAGGGCCAATTGCATTTTTACCAATTTCTAATTATGAAACTTCAATTGTCTTTTCAATAATAAAAAATAAATCTATTCTAAATGAGAAAGAAATTAAAAATTTAATTTATCAGTATAATAACAATTATTATAAAATAAAAAAATTCACCAAATTAGAAAAATTTGAACTTAAATTTTCTGCATTAAGAAACTATCATTATAAAAACATTATGATGTTTGGTGATGGAATACATAGAGTTCATCCATTAGCTGGACAAGGTTTTAATATGACATTAAGAGATATAAAAATTTTATGTAAAATCATTCAAGATCGAATCGATTTGGGTTTACACCTAAACGAAACAATTTTTGTTGAGTTTGAAAATAAGATGAAACATCTTAATTTTATATTTGGCTCTAGTATTGATTTTATTTATGAAGTTTTTAAATTAGATAATAAATTAGATAACAAATGTTTAAATTATTTATTGAAATTTGCTAATAAAAATAAATTTTTACATGATCTTTTATCTAAATATGCTGATCGTGGTTTAGCTATTTAAAAAAATTATTGAATGGTAGTATTGTAAAAATTATCAACAATATATGTATTAAGAATTTCTTCTAATTTAGATTTTCTTATACTTAAATTTTCGGTTTCAAGTAATGCTTGTTTTTCTTCTAAAGAGAAAGGTGAGGCTATTGAAAGTGTATTAATTGTTTGATCTAAACTTTGTTTTTTTAGTTCATTCCAGTTAATTATATAACCTTTTTTTTTAAATAGAGTTTTTAATTTTTTAAATATCAATTCAAGATCTGAAAATTTTATTTCTTCTTTTTTAGAATTAACATCTTCTTTAAATTGATCAAAACTAATTATACACTCACGATAAAGTTTATCATTTTTTACTTCTTCAAGAATTTTAAATCTGCTTAGACCATTTAGTACTATTAAATATTTTCCATCTTCGGTTTCATTAAAACTTGTTATTTTTCCAACACAACCGACATCATATAATTCTGGTACTGAATTATTAAAAGTTTTTTTGGGTTGGATCATACCTATTATTCTTGAATTTTTCATCGCATCATCAACCATTTTTAAATACTTAGGTTCAAATATATTTAGCGGTACAATTGTTTTTGGAAAAATTATAAAATTGGATAAAGGAAATACAGGAATTTTATTAGGTAATTTTTCTTTTTTTTTCATTAATCGGTATTATATATAAATTTAATAACTTTTAAAAAATATAAATTTTTTAAATGACTTATTAGTGTTGATTGCGATTAAATTGCCGCATGTAAAGCTATAAATTGCTTTGATCAAAATTCATAGTTGTTCTATAATTCTTTTTTAGATGCGGGCATAGCTCAGTGGTAGAGCGTCTCGTTGCCAACGAGAAGGTCGAGGGTTCGACCCCCTTTGCCCGCTCCATTAATAACAGTACTACTTAAATGGATGACTTATTAAATAAAAATTGTGTTCCTTGTGAAGGGGGAGCTTTACCTTTTGATTTAAGTGAAATTCATAAATATCAAAAAAAAGTGGATGGATGGAATGTTACTAAAAATGAAAAACAAATCTATTTTTTACAAAAAAACTTTAAATTTAAAAATTTTTTAGAAAGTGAAAAATTTATTAATAAAGTTGGAAAAATTTCAGAAAATGAAAATCATCATCCTGATATTTTATTTGGTTGGGGTTATGCAAAAATTATGATTACTACTCATGCGATAGAAGGACTGTCTGAAAATGATTTTATTTTAGCAGCTAAAATTGATCAGATTATTAATGTCTAAAATGTCTACTCTTAGAGAAAACTAAAATAGTATTTGTATCATTGGCAAACTTTATTATATCCTTATCTCTAATAGATCCAGAAGGCTGTATCACGGCAGATACTCCTGATTGAACTAATTTTTCTATTCCGTCTACAAATGGAAAAAATGCATCTGAAGCTGCAACTATCTCTTCACTTAAATTTTGAAATTTATTCATCTTATCTACTGCAATCTGACAACTATCAAATCTGTTAGGTTGACCTGAGCCGATGCCAACAGTTGCTTCCTGGCTGGCTAGAACTATGGCATTTGATTTCACATACCTACAAACATTAAAAGCAAAGATTAAATTTTTTAATTGAGATTTATTAGGTTTTTTTTTTGAGGCTATTTTAAAATCTTTGATATTAAATTTCTTTAGGTCCTCAGATTGAATTAAAATAGATTTATTAGTTGAATTAAATTTTATTACATCTTCCACAATAAAATTTGCTGCATCAATAAGTCTTAAATTTTTTTTCTTTTTTAAAATTTTTAAAGCTTCATTGTCAAATCCGTTTGCAATAATGACTTCTAAAAATTTTTTATTTAGTTCTGTAGATAAAGTTTTATTGATTTTAAAGTTACACGAAACTATTCCTCCAAAAGCACTTACAGGGTCGCACGCCAGTGCTAATTGATAGCTTTTAAGGCTGTTTTTATGAATAGAAACACCACACGGGTTTGCATGTTTAACTATAACGGTTCCAGTGTTATTTGGTAAAGATTTTGAAATAGTTAAAGCCGAAAATATATCATTATAGTTATTATAACTTAGTTGTTTTCCATAAACTTGCTTAATATTTAAATTTTCTGTTTTTGAATAAATTGCACTTTCTTGATGTGGGTTTTCACCATATCTTAATTTTTCAATTAAATTTCCATAAATTATTTTCTTTTTAGGAAAATTATTTTGTTTAATTTTGTTAAAGTAATTTGCGATTACTGCATCATAATAAGCTGTTTCAGAAAAAGCTTCTAAGGACATTTTTTCTTTAAATTCTATTGATGTAGATCCTTTATTCTCTTCTATTTCGTTAATTAGCTCATCGTATTGATTAGAGGATGTAATGACAGTTACATAGTTGTAATTTTTTGCTGCAGCCCTAACCATTGTCGGACCACCAACATCAATATTTTCTATGATTTTTAAATGATTATTAGTTTGTTCTAAAATTTTTTCAAAAGGGTAGAAATTAACAATTACTAAATCAATTTCTTCAAAATTATTATTTTTTAAATCATTTTTGTGAGATTTATTATTTCTTTTGCTTAAAATTCCAGCGTGTATTTTAGGATGTAATGTTTTAACCCTACCACCAAGTATTTCTGGTGAATTTGTATATTCTGAAACTTCGAGACATTTGAATTTAAGTTTTTTTATTTCTTTATATGTGCCACCAGAACTAATCAGTTCAATTTTATGTTTAGTTAAAACTTTTAAAAGTTTTTTTAAGTTTTTTTTATCAGATACAGAAATTAGAGCCTTTTTTATTTTTTTCATTATAGTTTTGTTAATTCCCATTTTATAGTTTGATTTTCTGCATTAGTCATTCCAGAAATAAATATGTTTTGATTATCTATAAAAGAATTTTTTCTTCCAAAATATAGGCCATTATCAATATTTATAACGTTATTGTTAGAATTAAATTTCCAACCTTCACCATCTAGATCTATAAGTATTGATTTATTGTCTTGTGTTTTCATTATTTTAATATTTGGCTCTAAATGAAATCTAATTTCAAACTTTAAGTTTTTAACCTTATTTTTTAAGATTATTTTATCATAGCCAATAAACTTCATTTGTTCAGGATAAAATTCTATTTCTCTATCGTGAATAACACCATATTGTTTTAAATAACCATCATGCGCAGCATTAATTTTCCAATAATTTTTTTCAAAGACAATATTTTTTTTTATTATTTTTAAACCTTGAGAAATTCTAGAATTTGAGTCTGGAGTTTTGGTGAATTTACATGAAGACGTATCATCTAAAATTAGAACACTATGTATAGCACTGGATTTTGATAATTCATTTAAGCGATGGTTAAAATTTTGAAAATACCCAGAATTACAAATTAACTTTTTATTATTAGATATAATTTCAAATGATAATCCACCTGCTTGATAGTTGGATGAAAATTTTTTATCAGGATTAGAGCCAACATCCATTATGAGAGTAATCTTTTTATTATTGAGAATCGCATATCCACCTAACTCATTATTTTGATTTTTAAAGCTATATCCTAATCTTTGTAAATAGTTATCAAGGTCCACATTGTTAGTTTCATGATTGCCATTAAATAAAAAATCTTTTTTATTATTTTGCCAAATAAATGCATACGCTTGACCTAGGTAATATATGTTTTCATCAATATATTCAGGTATTTCATTTTGAGATTCTTTAAGCCACTCTCTTATTAGTACAAAATATTTTAAGTAAAAATTTAATTGCCTAATATTTCTTGATTTAGGAAAACCATCAATATCAAAAGAAAATTTTATTATTTTTTTTAATAAATTTAATCCAGAATTTAAATAACCATCTTTGTCTTGATAAGATAAGCCAACTAAAATAATTGCTGCACAACCTGTCATTTTATCATCAACCCATTCAGATTTTTCTATTTCATTAATTAAATGGTTGATTTGTTTTTTAATAACATTATTAAACTTCCCTTTATAAATTAAATCTCCATCTTCATAAGTAAGTTTCGAATTTGAAATCCAAGCAATTATTCTTTTTGCAATAATATCAATTTCCCAACTCTTGGAGTTATATCTGTGATTTTTTTCAATCCACTGTAAAATTATATTTTGGGTATTTTTTTTGGAAGATTTTAAATCTAAACTAAATAACCAAAAGAAACTGTTTAAATTATTATAATCTTTTTTTTTTAATTTTTTATTATCCCATATTTTATTTAGAGAATAGTTTTTTATGTTAATCTTTTTTTTTTCGTATTTTATAAGACAGTCTAGTAAACTAGGACTAGGTCTATATTCTAAAGAACCGTTATTAGATGAAGAAATTCTTTTATTATAAATATTAGAGTTTAAATATATAGATTGAGTTTTTTTTTTAAAAAATAAAAAAAAATTATTTATTAAATTTAATAAATTCTTAAAAATCATTATTTTAACTTGATTTTAAAAGATTAATATTTTTTTTTATATCTCCATCATTATTTTTAAAAATTGCAGTTCCCGATACTAGAATGTTAGCTCCTGCTTTAATAGCTAGTTTATTATTATCAAAATTAATTCCACCATCTATTTCTATATCAAAATTTAATTTTTTTTGATCTTTTATTTTTTTTAATTCTTTAATTTTATTTAATACTTCTGGTATAAATTTTTGTCCGCCAAAACCTGGATGTACACTCATAATCAAAATTAAATCTATTTCTTTTAAAATATCAGTCACAAGATTAATTTTTGTTTCAGGATTTAATGAAACACCAACTTTTTTATTTAAGTTTTTTATAAGATAAATTGAATCTTTTAAATTATCAGTTGCTTCTGGGTGTATGGTAATAATATCAGCTCCAGCATCAGCATAATCCGATATATATTTATGAACAGGTGAAATCATTAAATGAACATCAAATGGTAATTTTGTATATTTTCTTAAAGCTTTAATTATAGAAGGTCCCATAGTTAAGTTTGGAACAAAATGACCATCCATAACATCTACGTGGATCATGTCCGCGCCTCCTTCTTCTAGTCTCCTAATTTCATTTCCTAATTGACTAAAATCAGCTGATAAAATTGAAGGTGAAATTTTAATTTTTTTCATTAATTGCTAAACTACTAGTATCAACTTTATTTTTTAATTTGAATTAATTTTTACTAAAAATTCGATAAATTTCTGCAGCAATTTCACTTTCTAAAGGAAAAGATAGCATTCCCATTACAGAATATCCCAATAGATATGGCATTAGATAAAATCTTATCATGTAAAAAAACCAGGCTACATAAAGTGGGACAAGAGGTGATATTATAAAAGATGGAGTTATAGGTCTAAAAAAATTTATTAATGGGTTTGTTAGTTTTACAAAAATTTTCATAAAAAAGAATTCAGAATTCTCTCGTTGAAAAATATTCATCGCAACTCTTCCAATTAAAGTCCACATAATCATTCCCAAGATGTAATCAATTATTAAAATAATAGGATGAATGTTTGCCATATTTAGAAGAAATTTTTCGACATTTAAGGGGCGAAAAAATTCGCCCCTTAGAATAAAATTTATTTAGTGTTGTTTTCCTAGAACTGTTTTACCGCTAGGAATACGAACTTCATCAATCATTGCCATAGTTTTTGCATCTGGTTCAGGTGTCATTAAAGTGACAACTACCATAGAAACTAAACTAACTAGTGATCCAACGATACCAAATGTAAGTTGAGTTATACCCCAGAATCCAGATCCACCATTACGTACCCAAATTAGATACGCAGCACCAGATAATAATCCTAGAAGCATTCCTGCAACAGCACCCTGTGAGTTTGCTCTCTTCCACCATACACCTAACACAAGTGGGAAGAACAATCCCGACATTGCAAAGTCAAAAGCCCAGATAACTGAACCTAAGATACCTTGAATCTTCATTGCGGCAATAGTTGCTCCAGCTAAACCAATTAATACAAGTAATACCCTTGCAACAATTAGTCTTTTTGCAGCCTCTGCTTTTGGATCAATGATCTTATAGTACAAGTCATGAGATAAAGCATTTGCAATTGCTAAAACTAAACCATCAGCAGTAGACATGGCAGCAGCCATACCTCCAGCAGCAACTAGACCTGAGATTACATAAGGTAATCCAGCAATTTCCGGAGTAGCTAACACAACGGCTTTACCACCCATGAAAAACTCATTTAATTCAAGAGTTCCATTT
>Ga0114997_10000824_pt1 | contig 25848 bp, 31 predicted proteins | sample ArcticOcean_MG_C_2_FD_87045 | JGI IMG/M metagenome (GOLD analysis project Ga0114997, IMG submission 87045) | Marine microbial communities from western Arctic Ocean - ArcticOcean_MG_CB4_136 | ecosystem: Environmental > Aquatic > Marine > Oceanic | place: Arctic Ocean: Canada Basin | collected... | reverse complement strand
TTTGTAGTCACCATAGGCATGAGTATCTATCCTGACTCCTGGACCTCCTGGGAGGTGAAAGCGAGAGATAACTCCGGGCGAAGGAATAAAGCTATAAGGATCTTCAGCATTTATTCGACATTCTATTGCATGGCCTCTTTGCTCAACATCTTTTTGCCTTAACGTCAATTTCTCCCCGTAAGCAATTTTAATTTGTTCCTGTACTAAATCGATGCCAGTAATCATCTCAGTAACTGTATGTTCCACTTGAAGACGGGTATTCATCTCAATAAAAAAGAATTCACCATTTTCATATAGGAACTCAAATGTACCGGCCCCCCGGTAACCAATTTTTTTGCAGGCATCTGCACATCGAACCCCAATTTTTTCTCTGAGTTTTTGTGGAATGTCAGGAGCAGGAGCCTCTTCTATAATTTTTTGGTGACGTCTTTGCAGAGAGCAATCCCTGTCCCAAAGATGAATAGCATTTTTATATTCATCAGCTAATACTTGGAATTCGACATGACGGGGGGTTTCTAGAAATTTTTCCAAGTAAACAACTGGATTACCAAAAGCGGCCTGAGCTTCATTTTTTGTCATAGAAACTGCATTTAGTAGAGCTGCTTCAGTATGAACAACACGCATCCCTCTACCACCACCACCACCAGATGCCTTTATAATAACGGGGTAACCAATTCTTTTTGCGGAATCTATTATTTCATTAGAGTCAGTTGAGAGCGCCCCCTCAGAGCCTGGAACGCATGGTACTCCGGCCCTTCTCATTGCATCTTTCGCACTAACTTTATCTCCCATTAAGCGAATTGTTTCTGCTTTAGGACCAATAAAAACAAAGCCACTTTTCTCTACACGCTCAGCAAAATCTGCATTCTCAGAGAGAAATCCATAGCCAGGATGAATTGCTTGAGCATCAGTTACTTCAGCTGCGCTAATAATTGCTGGTATATTCAAATAACTTAAATTTGATGCGGCAGGACCAATACAAACTGATTCATCTGAAAGCTTGACATATTTTGCTTCAGCATCGGCTTGAGAGTGAACAGTGACGGTTTTAATACCCATTTCTCGACACGCTCTTAAAACACGAAGCGCAATTTCACCTCGATTGGCAATTAGAATTTTTTCAAACATATTTTATTTTTAACCGATCACAAAAAGAGTTTCGCCAAATTCAACTGGCTGGCCATTCTCAACAAGAATTTCTTTAACTATCCCGTCAGCATCACTTTCAATTTCATTTAATAGTTTCATGGCCTCAATAATGCAAAGTGTGTCTCCTTTCTTTACAACGGAGCCGATGTCAACAAAAGCTGCTGAATCCGGTGATGAGGCACGATAAAAGCTTCCAACCATTGGTGAAGCGACGGCGTGTCCTGTTGCTATCAATGGCGCCTTTTCTTCTGGTATTAATGGTGATAAATTTGACTCGCTTATTGGTTGTAACGGGGATTGAGGTGGTACTTGATAAAGCTGACTCTTTGGTTGAGGTAAGGCAATCGCATGGCGACAAATCCTTACTTTTTCTTCACCTTCAGTGAGCTCAAGCTCTGCTATTCCTGATTCTTTTACTAAATCGATTAATTTTTTTAATTTTCTTAGATCCATACTACACCTCGTTAAAATTTATTTACTTTGCATTCACTGCATAATTCAATGCCGCAATATAGCCTTCTGCTCCAAGGCCACTAATTACTCCTACAGCAAGATCGGAGAAAAAAGATTCTTTTCTAAAGGCTTCTCTTGCAAAAACATTTGATAAGTGAACCTCAATAAAAGGAATCTTCATAGCAGAAAGTGCATCTCGGATCGAAACGGAACTATGTGTAAAAGCCGCAGGATTAATTATAATAAAATCAGATTTTAATTCTTGAATTTTACTTACAATATCAGATTCACTATTACTCTGAAAAATCTCAATAGAAACATTAGCCATCTTAGCCTCTTTAGATAGCTGGCTATTAATTTCTTCTAAGGAGGAGGAACCATAATGCTTAGGTTCTCGCTTACCTAGTAAATTTAGATTGGGACCATGAATTACGGTAAGATTTTTTACTTTCATCATAAGGCTCTGTAATTAAAATGCAAAAGAGTATTTTGACGAAATTAGGTCAATTTGTCTACAAGTTAATTACTTTTAAAGTCTTTTAATTGAATTTAGGAAAATTATTGTGGTTTTACTGCTTGATTTAATTCAGGAATTTTCACTTTACCATAAAAAGACTTAACGGTATCACCTGAAGAATCAATCACGACTGTAAAAGGTAATACGCCTTTAATATTTCCAAGTGATTGTGATAACCTCACCCCATCCATATTAGAGACAAGTGATAAATATTCAATAGGCGTATCTTTTTGGAATTTTTTAATTGCCTCCATATCATCAACTGCAATTCCAATAAGCGTAATATCTTTATTATCTTTAGCAAATTGATTTAGCTCTGGAATTTCTTCACGGCACGGCTCACACCAGGTTGCCCAGAAGTTTAAAACAAGAAATTTTTCTTTGTATTTACTTAGATGAACTTTATTGCCTTCAGTGTCAATAAACATTTCTTTATAAATTGAGAAGGACTCTTGAGTTGATGTTGAGGAATTAGTTTTTTGTTGATACGTGCTCCCTAATAAAATACAAAGGACTCCAATACCTATTAAGGCAATAATTTTATTTTTTTGGGTCATGATGAATTATTGCTTCTAATATTTTACTAAAATCGTTTGAGTTTTTAAATCCTACAATTTGGTATTGTTTTTGTTCTTGTTGGTTGGCGTAGAAAATAATTCCAGGGGGGCCGTACAGGTTAAATTTTTTCAATAATAATTGGTGTGCTTCATTATTTTCAGTTACATCTACTTTTAGTAAGATAAACTTATCCATGAGGCGCCTTACGTTTGGATCACGAAAAGTATGCTTTTCATACTCCAAACAGGATACACACCAATCTGCGTAAAAATCGAGCATTATAGGAGAGTCCCTAGATATACTAAGTTGCGAGTCTAGATCTTTTATAGAATTAATATTGATGAAGCTAACTTTTTGAACGGATGTATGATTTGGATTTACCTCATTAATAATTTGTTTGGTAAGAAAAGCCCCTGTTATTAAAAAGGCTAAAATAATTATGAGGCTGAATATCTTTCCGAGTAAAAACAATTTATTGCGAACAAGGCTAGCGAACCAGATTAGAAGAAGTAATAGCAGCCCACTAAAAAAGATACTATCTTCCATTAGTGGTCTAGCAATATAAAGCGCCATCACTAAAAGAATATAAGCCATAATTTGTTTAATATTATTCATCCAAGGACCTGGCTTTGGAAGCAATGTGTTCGCGGAGAACCCAACGAGGATTAATAAGGCACTCATACCTAGCCCCATAAAAAATAGGGAGGCTCCCCCCAAGATAATATCTTCAGATTGACCAATATAAAGAATTGCACCCGCAAGAGGAGGGGCAACACAGGGACTTAGAATAAGAGAGGAAATGAGCCCAAAAAGAAAAACACTAAATAGATTTCCCCCTTTAATTTTTTGGCTAGATTGATTAAGTGCTTGAGTGACAAATTTTGGAAGGGTAAATTGAAAGAAATCAAACATAGAGGCTGCTAAGACGAAAAATAGAAAGCTACTGATGATAATGAAGTTCGTATTTTGTAAGCTACTTGATAATAGATTGCCTGTAATACCTGCAATAACTCCAAGGATGGTATAGGTTGAACATACGCCTAATACATAAAACACAGTCAGTCTTTTTGCATTTCTAGAATTCGACGAAATAATAATTCCAGAGAGAATAGGGAGCATTGGTAAAACACAGGGGGTCAATGACAGAAGTAATCCAGAAACAAAAAAGCCCAACAAAGAGAGAATAAAGCTTTTGCTTGATAAAGTTTTAGCGATATTCTCAGATTCAGATTGATTTGTTATAGGCGTTATTGGTTTAGCTGAGGCGTAATTAATATTTCTAATGACGGGAGGATAGCAAAGACCTTTTTCACTGCATCCTTGAATTTCTAATTCTATGTTTTCTTTTGTGGGTGGAGCATTAAAACTTATTTCAAGATTGGCTACCCCATAAAAAATTTCTTGCTCTCCAAAATATTCATCTACTTTTACGTTGCCTTGAGGAAGAGCCAATATATATTCATCTAAAGGTAGATTGAGGATTCGAGTTTTTGATTTGTAAAGATAATGATCATCAGCAATGATTATATTTATTTTTAGATTACCTAATTGGTCCTGTGAGATGTCTCCTAATTGAAATGCTTCATCTGCAGAAAGAAACTTATCAACTTTTTCTGAAAAGAGATTATCTGCTTTCGCGCCTAAGCTTAAAAGAAGGATAAATAAAAATATAAAATATGTAATTAAAGGTCTTTGCATTTTTATCGGCTATTTACGGTTTATAATGTTTGTGATTCATTAAACTAAATTGAGTTCAATGACTCTATACCACAATAAATATTATCTACGATTATCAAGGGATGTCATAATTTATTAAAACATGCGCTTAATTTTTATACTTTTATTAATTTCTTTACCATTTTTTGAAATTTGGGGACTCTTAAAATTAGGAGGCCTTTATGGTTGGTGGTTCATTCTTTATATCTTGATTATGGCAATTTTAGGCTGGCAATTAATTCAGGATGAAAAAACATTAGTTTTCGCAAGAGTTATGACCATGATGACTCAGGGAGGTGATTTATTCAGTGTAGTATTGGGAAGCGCAAAAAACCTATTGGCAGGCGTATTATTTCTATTCCCTGGAGTTATTACCGATCTGTTTGGGTTCATTCTTTTGATGGTTCCTATTCAAAATTCAATGAGTAAAGGCCCCTCTCCTTTTTCAGAAAATCGAAAAAATAATACAGAAAATACAGATGATGTGATTGAAGGTGAATATCGACGAGAAGAAGACAAGTAATGAGCTATAAAATTTCTTTATTCCCAACAGGGGAAATTTTTGATGCTAAACCCAGTGAGACTATATTAGAGGCAGCTATTCGTGCGGGGATTACGATTCCCTTTGGTTGCCAAAATGGAAGTTGTGGGGCGTGTAAATCCAAAATTATTTCAGGTAATGTTTTTCTGGAAGGTTATCAAACCTCAGCATTAAATGATTCAGAAGTTGCTGATGGATGGACTCTATGTTGTAAAGCATTGGCTACTGCTGATCTTGTGATTGAAACAAGAGTTGCAATTGATGAGGGGCTAATGAGCCCAAAAATAACTCCAGTTCGAATTGAGGCATTAGAAAAATTAAATCACGATGTGATGAAGATGACACTTAAATTACCCGGGAATGAGTTATTAGGTTTTCGTGCCGGACAATATTTAGAGTTTATAATGAAAGATGGAAGTCGGCGGGCTTTTTCAATTGCCAGTCCTCCATCTAAACCGCTCATTGAATTGCACTTAAGATTGATTGAGGGGGGAAAATTTACCCATTTTGTCTTTAATGAAATGCAAGAGAAAACTATTCACCGTATTGAGGCTCCACTCGGACAATTCTATATGCGTAAGAGTGGCAAGCCAATTATTTTTGTTTCGGGGGGCACAGGCTTTGCTCCTATTAAATCAGTAATCGAGGATATGATCCAATCAAAAAATACACGACCAATATTTCTATATCAGGGTGTAAAAGCTGAAGAGGATTTGTACATGAATGAAATTTGTAAGTTATGGGAAAGCAAATATCCAAATATAAAATACATTCCTATTTTTTCAGACCCAACTGAGGACGATAATAAAATTATTCGTCGGGGTTTTGTTCATGCGGCAGTTATGGAAGACTTTGAAACATTGAGTGATGTTCAGGTTTATTGTTGTGGGGCTCCAATTTTAGTTGAAACGGCATTTCTAGAGTTTACTACAAAGAAATCTCTACCTGAAAATGAGTTCTATGCTGATGCATTTAGTTTCTCACCACTAAAGCCTACTTCTTAGTAGCTAGTTTAATCTTTTTTGGATCAATCTCATTTAATACATTCACGTTGCCAAAAAATGATCCTATCTTTTTTTTAATTTTTTCATGATTAACGATTAAATCGCATCTCATAAGCCAGCTTTTGTCTTCATTCTTGACTTCAGAAATAAAGTGTTCGGCACTCTCATTACTTGTAATTAAAAAGACGACATTTTTAAAATTTCTAGTATTTTTTTTTATCTCTTTAAAATTAATAGGTAAAAATTTTCTTTTATAGCACTCCCCATAAGTAACTTTCGCCCCTTTATTCTCCAATCCTTTTTTTAGGGTCTCCCGACCCCCTTCTCCGCGAATAATAAGAGCTTTTTTTGATTGAACATTATTAAAAACTAAATGATCGAGTAGGTGCTCAGAGTCAAAGACATTATCTGGGCAATAGACTTTTCGTTGATATTTTTCTCGAAGGACTTTTTTAGTAGATTTTCCAATACTAGCTAAGATAATATCTTCAGGTAATTTTAAGGAGAGTAGATCCATTCGATCAATAAATATTTTTACTGCATTCGTACTAATAAAGATTAGATAATTATAAGTATTGAGATTATTAATAATGGAATCAAACAGAACATAATTTTTAAGCGTTTGGATTTTTATAAAAGGGTACTCAATTGTAGTAACTTTAGGGCCTTTAAAAAAATTAATAAGCTCTATATTTTGGTGAACAGGTCTGGTTAAAATAAGAGCAGTCAAAGTATTTTCTCAAGTTCCATCATAAGCCGAGAATTTTTTTTGCACCCTGTGCAATTAGGAGCTGACTTAATTTTTCCCCTACATATTCAGGTTTATCCGAGGGCCCATTTGCTTCAGAGAAGATTATCTGACTACCATCTGGTGTTCCTACAAAGCCCCGCATATAAATTTTATTATCCTTAATAGTTGCATGCGCCCCAAGAGGAACTGTACAACTACCGGCTAGTGTTCTGCTGACAGCTCGTTCTGCTAAAACACATTTTGATGTTATATCATTATTTAAGGGCGCTATTAAATTAAGGAGTTCAGTATTGTTCTCAAGAATTTCAATGCCTAGAGCTCCCTGACCTACGGCGGGGATACTTAAAGTAGGATCAATATAAAGTTTAATCCGTTCTTTTAAGCCCATACGTATTAAGCCTGCTGCAGCTAAAATAATAGCGTCATAATTCTTTTCATCTAACTTTTTGAGTCGCGTTTGTAGATTTCCCCTTAAAGGTAATATTTTAAGTTTTGGAAATTTTGCTTGAATTTGACTCTGCCGTCTAAGACTTGATGTGCCTACAATACTTCCCGGAGGAAGCGCCTCAAGAGAATCATATTGATTTGAGACAAAAGCGTCTCTTGGATCTCCTCTTTCAGTAATCACTGCGAGTTTAAATCCTTTGGGAATATCCATAGGAAGATCCTTCATGGAATGTACGGCTAAATCTGCTTTATTAGCTAGAAGAGCATGCTCAAGTTCTTTTATAAACAGACCCTTCCCCCCAATAGTGGCCAAGGACTGATCTAGAAGAATATCGCCTTGCGTTTTAAAGCCTTCAATATTTATATTAATTGACGGATAAAGCGCTTGGATACTTTTTTTAATATGCTTTGCCTGCCACATGGCTAAAGGGCTTTCTCTAGAGGCAATAGTAAGGGTTGTTATCATATAAAATTAATTTTAGCACAGACCGAATGCTGACATTACGCAACTGATGCTGAGTTTTCAGATATAATTTAAAAAATTGATAATTAAAATTAAAATGAAAAAAAATACAAAAAAATGGTCAGAAAGGTTTTCAGAGCCGACAAGTGAAATTGTCAAAAGGTTTACTGCCTCTGTGTCTTTTGATCAGAGACTCGCGATGTTTGATATTGAGGGATCGCTGGCTCATGCAGAAATGCTAAAGAAACAGAAGATTATTTCTGCTAGCGATTTGAAATCAATTACTAAAGGATTGAATCAAATTAAAAAAGAAATTCAGTCCGGTAAATTTGAATGGTCGATAGATTTGGAAGATGTGCATCTTAATATTGAAAAAAGATTAACTGATATTGTCGGCGCTCCAGGAAAAAAAATTCATACAGGTAGATCAAGAAATGATCAGGTTGCAACTGATATGAGGCTGTATCTAAGAGATGTAGTAGATAAAAGTATCACTCAGATTGAGGTGCTTCAAAGAGCTACATTAACATTGGCAGATCAGCATATTACAACTATCATGCCAGGCTTAACGCACCTTCAGATTGCCCAACCAATAAGTTTTGCCCACCACTTGTTAGCGTATTTTGAAATGCTAGAGCGAGACAAGGCAAGATTTCAAGAATCGTATAAAAGAATAAATGTTTTACCCCTAGGGGCAGCTGCATTAGCTGGAACTTCATATCCAATTGATAGACAGTATGTGGCTAAGTTGTTGAAGTTTAATTCTGTGATGGCAAATTCTATTGATGCTGTATCTGATAGAGATTTCTTAATAGAATTTAATTTCGATGCATCATTATTAATGACCCATTTATCTAGATGGTCGGAAGAGCTAATTATGTGGTCAAGTCCATTTTTTGGATTTATCGAGATACCTGATCGTTTTTGCACTGGATCAAGTATTATGCCGCAGAAAAAGAATCCAGACGTTCCTGAGCTGGTAAGAGGTAAGGTTGCTAGAGTTAATGGACATTTGGTGTCCTTATTAACTCTAATGAAAGCACAGCCATTAGCATATAATAAAGATAATCAAGAAGATAAAGAGCCAGTCTTTGATGTTGCAGACACTATTTCAGATACGCTTAATATCTTTGCAGAAATGGTAGCGGGCCTAAAAGTATCTAAGGAATCGATGGAAGCTGCAGCATTTAAGGGATATTCTACGGCTACAGATTTAGCCGACTATTTAGTAAAAAAAGGTATGCCCTTCAGGGAGGCGCATGGCGTTGTTGCTAAGGTAGTTAAATATGCGGTTGCTCAGGAGTGTGATCTTTCGGATTTAGATTTAAAAGTGCTACAAAAATTTAGCAGCTCTATCGATCAATCTGTCTTTAAATGTTTGACGTTAAAAGGATCGGTGCAATCTAGAAATCATTTTGGTGGAACTTCATTTGCAGCAGTCAAGTCTGCACTCAAAAAAGCAAATCAAAAATTAGCATAATTATTTTTTAAATAAATTACTTAGGTTATATCCAGCAGCTGTTGTTAAATTTAATATTTCATCAATTGGTCTTTCAGAAGACTCTGATAATGCCCACAACATACTTGATCTTGTCCCACTTCGGCAATAAGCAAAAATTGGTTTTTCAGCTGCGGCATAATGTGCTTTAAAAAGATCAACATCTTGTTGGGTAATTTGACCACCTACGACTGGCTGATGAATAAAATCTAAACCATCTTTATCAGCTTGATCTTGAATACTTTTAACTGTGATTTGGTTGACCTCTTCACTGTCAGGCCGGTTGCAAAAAATAGTTTTAAAACCTTTATTTTTAATGATTTTTATATCTTCTGTTTGGATTTGATCAGAGACAAAATAGTCATCAATAATTTTATTGAGATTCATAGCATTTAATTCCTTAAAAAAATTTGTAAAAGATCATTGAGAAAATTTTGTCCTAGCAACGTTGGTTTAATCGTACCATTATTTTTCTCAAGCAAGCCTTTTTCTACGCATAATTTAATTTCACTATCTATAGAGCTAAGCGATAGACCTGTTCTTTGTTCAAATAAATCTATTGTAAATCCATCGTTAAGTCTTAATGCATTCATCATGAATTCAAAAGGGATATCATTTTTATTAATCAGATGTTCTTCTTGGATATAAGTATGAGTATTAACTTCTTGGATATATTGCTTTGGATTCTTATAAGTGCTGAATCGAGTAATATTAAAGTCGTTAGTTATCTTACTGTGGGCGCCAGCGCCAATTCCTAAATAATCACCAAACTTCCAATAATTCATGTTGTGATTACATTTATTCTCTGGCTTGGCATAGGCAGAGGTTTCGTAGTGCTCAAATTTGGCTTCCATGAGTTTGGACTTAATAAGATCAGAAAATTCAGCGCTCTCGTCTTGGTTGGGGAGTGCTGGTGGATGATTATAAAAATAGGTATTGGGTTCTATGGTTAGGTGGTAGTAAGAAAGGTGGGTGGAGTGAAGATTTATTGCTTCTTCGATATCTTCATTAAGCTCAGGCAATGTTTGATTTGGAAGAGCAAACATTAGGTCAATGTTTACATTATTAAATAATTTAATTGCTAAAGTGGCTGAGTCGTATGCTTCTTTTTGATTATGAATTCGCTCAAGTTTTTTAAGGTGCTTATCATTAAAGCTTTGTATACCCAAAGACATACGATTAATCCCAATATCTCGATAACCATAAAAATATTGTTTATCCACCGTTCCTGGATTTGCTTCAATAGTAATCTCACAGAATTCAGCCAGACTAAATTTTTGTTTAAGTGTGTGAATAATTTTTTCAAAAGATTGGGGGCTAAATAAGCTGGGCGTCCCCCCACCAAAAAAGATAGATTGGATAGGACGATCAATTTCAAATTGATGGCTGTCTATCTGTTTTATTAACGTCTGGGTATAGGCCATTTCATTATCTTTAATATTCTGTCCTTTAAACTCATGTGAATTAAAATCACAATAAGGACATTTATGGATGCACCAGGGAATATGTACGTAAATTGAAAGTGGTGGAAAGGCTTGAATATTAAGGGGTGAAGAATCTTCCAAAATAACTATTTTTTAATTAATTTATTTTTAAGGTCATCCACCATCTGATGGAGCACGTCTCGCATTTGCTGGTCAGAAACCTCCATGAGAATGCCATCTTCAAAAGCATCTTGTGCCAGCTGCTTTAATTCGTCAAAGTTCTCAGTCATCACTTTTATTTTTTCCGTACAGGAGACGACTGATTGATCATCTTTAACCCATTTTTGACAGTTTTTAGTTTTATTGATCATAAATTATTTTAAGTTTTTGTTTTATTTTTTGCAAAGCCTGCCCACGATGGCTAATTTTATTTTTTATTTCAGCTGATAGTTCAGCCGCACTTAGATCAGTTTTATAGTCAAGAAAAAGAGAATCGTAACCAAAGCCATTTTCCCCTCTTGGAATTTCTAATATTTCACCCTGCCATATACCCTCTGCAATAATCGGCTGCGGATCATTAGGGCTTTTAATAAAAACAATAGCACAGTAGTAATGTGCTTTTCTTTTGTTTTTATCTTTCAATACTGCCAGTAATTTGAGGTTATTATTTTCGTCTGATTTGGGAGAGCCGGAAAATCTAGCTGAGTAAATTCCTGGCTCCCCTCCAAGTATATCTACACAAAGACCTGAGTCATCTGCAATAGCAGGAAGGCCAGTTTTTTTAGAGGCATATCTCGCCTTAATTAAAGCATTCTCAATGAATGTATTGAAAGGCTCTTCACTTTCGCCAATTTCAAAATGAGATTGAGGTATAGCCTGAATATTTAAATCCCCTAGTATCGTCTCGATCTCATTTAATTTTTTTTCGTTATTAGTGGCAATAACAATTTTATTCATCTGCTTTAGATCCCTATGGCTTCAGTTTGCTTCTGAGTAATTAGTTTTATACCTGATGCAGCCATATTAATAAGGTTGTCCATTTCTTTTCTTGAAAAAGCTACTCCTTCTGCTGTCCCTTGAATTTCAACAAATTCTCCATTTCCAGTCATTACAATATTCATATCTGTATCACAACTAGAATCCTCTTCATAATCTAAATCGAGAAAAACCTCGCCATTTTTAATTCCGACAGAAATAGCTGCTATTGAATTAATTAATGGTGAAGTCGAAATTTTATTGGAATCAATGAGAGTCTGAATAGCATCATAAATAGCTACATATGCTCCTGAGATACTGGCTGTTCGAGTTCCACCATCCGCTTGAATGACATCACAATCAACATGAATGGTTCTTTCCCCTAATTTTTTAAGATCTAATATTGCTCTCAAACTTCTGCCTATCAAACGTTGGATTTCTTGGGTGCGCCCAGATTGTTTTCCTTTAGCTGCTTCTCTCGGCATTCTTGAAGAAGTTGATCTTGGTAACATGCCGTATTCTGCAGTTACCCAGCCTTGACCTTTTCCTCTTAAAAAAGAGGGTACGGACTCCTCGATACTACAGGTACACAGTACATGGGTGTCACCACATTTAATTAATACTGAGCCTTCAGCATGTTTTGTATAGTTTCTTATAAATTCAATAGGCCTGAGGTCATTATTTTGGCGCTGGTAAGATCGCATTGCATTTTCCTTAATATTCTCAATATTAGAATTATAGTCTATCGTAGGTACCTATTTAAATGGATTTATAGACTTTATAGTTATAATTAGTTAAAACGTTAATTAAAAATATAAACATTACTTTTCTAAGGATACAAAATGATTTCAAGCATGACAGGCTTCTTTTTTGGAGAAAAAGATACAAAGTTTGGTAACTTAGTAATTGAAATTAAAACTCTTAATAGTCGATATTGTGAGTTACAACTAAAATTAGGAGATGATTTAAGGGTGTATGAGTCGCAGATTCGTGAAATAATTTTAGGACGTATTTCAAGGGGGAAAATAGATTGTAGGATTTTTCTAAGATCCAATGAAGCGGCACTTAATAAAAGAAAAATTGACGAAAAAGAAATCAAAGCATTAATTCATACCTCAGAAAAAATAGCCACCTTCATTAAAAACCCGGCTTTAATAGACCCTATTGAAATTTTTAGATTATCTGGGACAAACAAACAAACGATAGATAATAGCTACCTCAAAAAGACCCTTCTAAGTACACTACCCAATGCCCTTCAAAAAATTATTACTGACCGTCAAAGAGAGGGAAAAAATATTAGTCAAGTCATACTACAATACCAAGGTAATTGAGAGATTAATTAATCAGACTAAGAAGATTATGCCAAAAGCGATCAAACTTCACCAATTAAAGATTGTTAAGAAATTTAAAGAGGCTCTTATTGATACAGAAAGTGATCGCTTAAAGCAAGAGTTGCTTATTTTTATTCAGAAGTCAGATATTACAGAAGAGATTGATCGATTAGAGTCACACCTAAAAGAATTAAGGCGACTATTAACAATTAAAGAGCCCGTTGGAAAAAAAATGGATTTTTTAATGCAGGAATTTAATCGCGAAGCTAATACTTTAGGTTCTAAATCAATTTCAGTCGATATTTCAAAAATTTCAGTCGAATTAAAAGTTATAATTGAACAAATTCGAGAACAAATACAGAATATTGAATAATGATTAATTCAGCGCAAGGAAATTTATTTATTGTTACCGCTGCATCAGGAGCAGGCAAAACTTCGCTCGTTAAAGCTATTTTAAAAAACAATTCAAATATCGAACTCTCTATTTCATAAAATACTCGATTGCCAAGGCCTGGAGAGGTCGATGGAAGTGATTATCGATTTATTAATAAAGAAAGTTTTATTGAAATGCAGCAGAAGGATATCTTTCTAGAAACTGCCGAATGCCATGGAGCTTTCTACGGTACTTCAAAAGAGATTATTCTGGAGACAATAGAATCAGGTAGAGATATTATTCTTGAGATAGATTGGCAGGGGGCTTTTAGTATTAAATCGATTTATCAAGAAGCTATTAGTATCTTTATACTACCACCCTCAATAAAAGCGCTTGAAGAACGATTAAAAAATCGAGGGCAAGATTCGGAAGATACGATTAGCAAGCGTTTATTAGCCGCAAAAGACGAAATGAGTCACTTGGAAAAGTTTGATTATGTTACAATCAACGACGATTTCGCTTGTGCCTTAAAAGAGTTAGAGGCTATTCTAAAATCAGAAACATTAAAGACTCATAAACAACTTCATAGGCACCAAGCCTTGATAAATGAGTTAAGAAAATAATTTTATGGAGCAAAAATGGCACGTATAACTGTAGATGATTGTTTGGAATTAATACCTAATCGCTTTCAATTAACACTAGTTGCTGCATTAAGATCTAGACAGCTTGCTAATGGTTCAGAACCTTTAATTGATGTTACAAACTCAAAAGATAAGTCATCAGTAATAGCATTGAGAGAAATCGCTGCAGGTTTGATTGGCGAAGATATTTTAATTAAAAACGTTGGTTAATAATATTTATTAATACCTAGGTTGGGGGATTCATGGCAAACACCGCTCATTCAAAAATAGCGGAACAAAAAAATAAGGCACTACCCCAATTATTGCCTGCAAATTCTGAAGATTCAAGACTCACTCAATTATTAAAATCATATCTGTCTAAAAAAGAGATTAAGGTCATATGGAATGCCTATGAATATAGCCTCGATGCTCATAAAGGACAAAAAAGACGAAGTGGGGAGGATTATATTACCCATCCTGTATCCGTCGCATGCATTGCAGCACGACTTCATCTAGATAGTCCATCCATTCAAGCAGCATTACTTCATGATGTTGTAGAAGATACCGCAAGTACTCTTATCGAAATAGAAAGCAAGTTTGGCCCCCAGGTTGCAAGCTTAGTAGGCGGGCTATCCAAGCTAGATAAAATTCATTTTGAAGATGCGTCGCAAGCCCAAGCAGAAAATTTTAGAAAAATGTTATTAGCAATGTCACAAGATGTCAGAGTCATATTAATCAAGTTGGCAGATCGACTGCATAACATGGAAACTTTAGAACATTTAAGCCCTTCGAAAAGAGTAAGAATATCTCAAGAAACACTTGATATCTATTCTCCAATCGCAAATCGATTAGGGCTAAACAATATTCATCAAGAATTAGAAGATTTATGCTTTAAATATATTCACCCACTTCGTCACAAAACAATTATTAAAGCAATTAAAGCAACAAGGGGAAATCGAAAAGAGGTAGTTGGGAAAAGCCTTGTGGAGATAAAAGCTAAATTAGATACCTTTAAAATTAATGCGGACGTATTTGGCAGAGAAAAGAATCCTTCTAGCATTCATAAGAAAATGATTGAGAAGCATTCAAGCTTTTCAGAGATTAACGATATTTATGCATTTCGAATTATTGCCCAAGATTTAAATGACTGCTATGTGGCTTTAGGCGCGCTGCATTCACTTTATAAACCGATTCCAGGTAAGTTTAAAGACTATATTGCAATTCCAAAGGCTAATGGCTACCAGTCATTACATACAACCTTATTCGGTCCTTTTGGTATGCCACTAGAGATACAAATTAGAACAGAACTGATGCATCGTTTAGCAGAGGGTGGTGTTGCATCTCATTGGTTATATAAAACTAAAGATGCCCACGTAACAGAGCTTCAGCAACAAACTAATCAATGGCTTAAAAGGCTTCTAGAAATTCAAAAAGATGATTCGGACTCGCTAGAGTTTCTGGAACATTTGAAAGTTGATCTTTTTCCAGATGAAGTATATGTATTTTCGCCTAAGGGAGCCATATTTAACTTACCAAAGGGATCTACGACTATTGATTATGCATATGCAGTTCATACTGATATAGGGAACAGTACTGTTGCTGCGAAGATTAATCAGGAATTAGTCCCATTGCGCACAGAAATTAAAACAGGGGATCATATTGAAGTGGTCACAGCTTCCCTGGCAAAACCAAATCCTGCTTGGTTAAATTTTGTTATAACAGGCAAGGCAAGGTCTCAGATTAGAGCTTTTTTAAGAACTGCAGAATCAAATGATCTAGTCATTCTTGGCTACAGTATGCTAAATAATGCTTTGAAAGCTTTTCATATTGACCCTGACAATATTAAGAAGAAACACTGGCAAAAGTTAATCCAAGATTATCATATGAACTCAAAAGATGAGTTATTGATAGAGTTAGCATTGGGGAAGAAGATTAATGTAATGGTTGCTCACCAATTAACAGCTATTATGGACGGCGTTAAGAAAACAATAAATCAGACTAAATTCCTAGACGTAATTACGATAAAGGGTTCTGAGGGCATGGCTATTAAACTTGCCACTTGCTGCCATCCCATCCCAGGCGATCCAATTCTAGGTTTTATCAATAAGGATAGAGGATTAATTATTCATACACATGATTGTCCCGTCATTAGAAAATTTAAACTTGATCATGATAAATGGGTTGATGTTGAATGGGAGCCAGAGCCTAATCGACTATTTAATGTCAATCTTAATATATTGGTCATGAATGAAAAAGGGATGTTAGGTAGGATTGCCTCTGTTATAGCGACATCAAATTCAAATATTGATAATGTATCACTAGAACAACCTGATGGAAGTACTTTTGCTAACCTAAATTTTGTTGTGCAAGTTAAGAATCGAATACATCTTGCTGAGTTGATTAGAAATTTGAGGAAAATTACAAAAATTAATAGAATCAATCGTGTAAAATCACTAACATAAAAATTGGAATAAACTTCATGGGAAAAACCGTTATTAAATCAACAAAAGCACCTGCTGCTATTGGTACATATTCACAAGCAATTAAGAAAGGTAATATTACATTTTTGTCTGGGCAAATTGGATTAGACCCAAAAACAATGATATTAGTGGATGGCATAGAAGCACAAATTCATCAAGTTTTCAAAAATCTCATAGAGGTAATTAAAGCCTCAAATGCTAGTATTGATGATCTTGTAAAATTAAATATTTACCTGGCAGACCTGGCACATTTTTCATTAGTTAATGAGATTATGACTAATTATTTCAATGAACCTTACCCCGCTAGAGCTGCTGTAGGTGTTAAGTCTCTACCAAAAGACGCACTTATTGAGGCAGATGGTTTTTTAGTGGAAGATTAAAAGCAATATAATATACCAATTGCCAAAATCGTTTTTTACTCCCTCACAAACAATCAAGCTTCGTAAGCTTCAAATTTTATCTATTTTCGATTTATTACTTCATCTTCCAGCTCGATATCAAAATGAGACTAAAATTGAATCTATTAAGAATATTGTGCCTGGGACCCCAGTACAAATTGAAGGCATTATTACGCAATCTATTGTTAATTATAGGCCACGAAAAAATTTAATTGTAATTATCGCAGACTCCTCAGATAGCATTCAATTAAGGTTTATTAATTTTTACCCAAGTCAAATCAAAGATTTATCGGAAGGAAAAAAAATTCGTGTTTTTGGGGAGGTTAAGAATAGTTTATTTCTTAATGAAATGATTCACCCACAATATAAGCTACTAAATGAAAATGATCCATTACCAAAAACATTTAGCCCAATATATCCTACAACGTCAGGCTTATCTCAGAAATTGTTATGTAAGCTAATAAAAAAGTCAATTGGTAAGTCTCTAGAAGCTAAAGCTTATAATGATTACTTCCCTGAATTATATTTCAAAAGGAAATTACCATTATTGATGGATGCAATTGAAGAGATACATTTTCCTTCAAAAGATAGTGATATAGAATCGTTTGATAAAAGAGATAATATTTATCATCGTCGTTTAATTTACGATGAGCTCTTGGCACAGCAACTTTTTTTAAGGGGCCTCTACCATCAAAAAAAACTGCATCATGCAATGCCAATTCAATTTTCTGATGAGCTACACCATAGCTTTATTGAGAACTTAGAATTTAAATTAACAGAACAACAGCAAAAAGTATTGAGAGATATCTATACTGACCTTAAAAATAATCATCCAATGAATCGTCTTTTACAGGGGGACGTAGGAAGTGGCAAGACAGTTGTAGCAGTAATGGCTGCGATACAAGTTATTAAATCTGGATACCAAGTTGCCTTTATGGCCCCGACTGAAATTTTAGCTGAACAACACTTTAGTAAAATAAAAGAATGGTTAAGTCCATTAGGTTTTAGAGTCGACCTATTAAGAGGAAGTATGACGCCTAGTAATAAAAAAATAGCTCAAAAAAGAATTATGAATGGAGGTTCTCAAATCATTGTAGGAACTCATGCTTTATTTCAAGAAGAAGTAGTTTTTAAGAATCTAGCTTTTTATATCATCGATGAGCAACATCGATTTGGTGTTGAGCAGAGAATCCGGTTACGAAAAAACAATCTTATTAATCATAAATTTGAAGCACATCAATTGATGATGAGTGCCACACCAATCCCGAGAACATTGTCTATGAGTTATTTTTCTGACATGGACATCTCTATAATTGATAAATTACCTCCTGGCCGACAAATTATTACTACTAAGTTATTCTCGGAAGAAAGAAGAAAAGATATTTTAGAAACAATTAATCAAGAAGTGATTAATGGTAGTCAAGTGTATTGGGTTTGCCCACTTATTGAAGAAAGTGAAACATTACAATTAGAAACAGCAGAAAATACTTATTCGATACTTAATAAATACTTTGACCAGCATCATGTAGGACTAATCCATGGACGAATGAAATCATCAGAGAAAGAAAGTATCATGGAGAAGTTTAAGAATAAAGAGATTAAAATTCTTGTAGCAACAACAGTTATAGAGGTGGGAGTTGATGTGCCAAATGCAACCTTAATGATTATAGAAAATGCAGAAAGAATGGGTTTATCTCAACTTCATCAATTAAGAGGAAGAGTAGGTAGAGGAACCAAAAAAAGTGTCTGCATTATGTTATACCAAAAAAAATTATCAATTGCAGCTAAACAAAGGCTAAAGACAATCTATAAGCATATTGATGGATTTAAAATTGCTGAGGAGGATTTAAAAATTAGAGGTCCTGGTGAGTTTCTTGGCTTAAAACAGAGTGGAGTTCCAATGTTAAGGGTTGCAGATATTCAAAGGGATTCAGCATTATTAGAATTGGCTAAACAAGATGCAGATCATTTGATAGAATCAGAGCACCCATCTATTAACTTTCATTTAGAAAGATGGCTCAGAAATTATCAGGAAATTATTAGAGCTTAATTAAAATAATGTGGCAAAAAAAAATCAACGGAAAAAATGAGTTACGCTTCTGGTTATCTAATAGAAGATCGCTTAGTAAGCGTGTCAAAAATATTGCACAGTTCCAGGTCATACAGATTAGACCCGCCATTGTAAAATTTCTTAAAATAGAGAGAGATAAATTTAGAAATATTAGGGATAGTCAGCTTTATTTGCGGGAGGTCATGATTTACGCCGATGGTCGACTGATTATGTATGCAAGAACAGTAACACCAAAAATTAATTTACGTGGATTCTGGAGAGGCATTAAAAGTCTTCAAGACAATCCACTGTCAGATATTATTTTTGAGAAAAAAGTCATTAAACGCTCCTCATTTATTTATTCAGAATTTTCAAAAAATGATGATATATCAAAAAGTGTTAGAAATTCTGGTCATAATTACTCTAATATTTTAGTGAGCCGTCAATCTATGTTTGATTACAATAATAAAAGCGTTTTATTAACGGAAGTATTTTTTAAAAATTTCGAACATTTAAAATTTATCAAGTGAGTTATTTAAAGAATTTTATTCTTCTGACTAGAATAAACAAGCCGATTGGTGTTTTGTTGCTCCTATGGCCAACATTGACAGCTTTATTAGTTGCTCAGCAAGGTATTCCAGAATTAAGAATAATGATAATTTTTATTATTGGTACTATTTTGATGAGATCTGCTGGATGTATCGTTAATGATATAGCAGATAGAAACATTGATACACATGTTGATAGAACAAAGAGCCGACCTCTTGCTACGAAAGAGGTATCTATATTTGAGGCTTTACTTTTCCTGTTTATTTTATTATTGCTTTCATTTTTTTTAGTTCTACAATTGAATTTGCTAACAATAAAATTATCTTTATGTGCTTTATTATCAGTATTAATTTACCCGTTCTGTAAAAGATTTTTTGCTGTACCACAATTGATGCTTGGAATTTCATTTGGGTTTGGAATTTTAATGGCTTTCGCTACAATCCAAAACTTAATACCTTTTGAGGCCTGGGCATTGTTTGCCGCAAATATATTTTGGGCTTTAAGTTATGACTCTCATTATGCTATTAAGGATATGAAAGATGACAAAAAGATTAATATTCGGTCTTCAGCTTTAACTTTTAAGAATTATACGATTCCTTTCATATTATTAAGCTTTACATTGATGTTTCTAATATTACTATTTATTGGTTACGGCAATGATTATTCAATATCTTTTTATATTTTGATAGCCATATCATTAGTCATCGCCCTAAGAGGCATTGTCAGAGGAATTAGTATGGATCCCGATAAGAATTTTGAGGCTTTTTCGTCTAATAATTATGTTGGATTTTTTATGTTTATGGCTTTTATGTCACAAATGCTTTAATTTTGGGGAAACGCCTTTAAAACATTGACAAAAGATATGAAAATAGACTAGAATTTGCCTCTTAAATTTTTTTTAAATGACTGGTTATATATATAATGAAAACATTTTCTGCAAAATCACATGAAGTTCAAAGAGATTGGTTACTAGTGGATGCAACCGATGCAACTCTAGGTAGACTTGCAAGTGCTATAGCTCATAGACTAAAAGGAAAACATAAAACAATTTATACTCCTCATGTTGATACTGGAGATTACATTGTTGTAATTAATGCAGATAAAATTAAGGTAACAGGCAATAAAGATGAGGGTAAGATCTACTATAGGCATTCAGGTTTCGTAGGTGGATTATATGCAACAAGCTTCAAAAATATGCAGAATAGGTTCCCTGGACGGGCTTTAGAAAAAGCTGTCAAGGGTATGTTACCTAAAGGACCACTTGGCTACGCTATGGTTAAGAAAATGAAGGTTTATGCAGGTGACAAGCATCAGCATGCAGCTCAACAGCCGCAACCAATAACACTATAAATTCAGGAAAATTATGATAGGCAAATATTATTACGGAACAGGCAGAAGAAAGAGCTCAATTGCTAGGGTGTTCATACAGCCAGGCAAAGGAAACATTGTGGTTAATAATAAACCGGTCGATGAGTATTTTTCAAGATACACATCTCAAATGATTTTAAAGCAACCTCTAGAGTTAACAAATAATACTGCAAGTTTTGATATCAAAGTAAATGTAATCGGTGGGGGTGAGTCTGGTCAAGCCGGAGCTGTAAGACATGGTATTACTCGAGCATTGATGGATTATGATATAGCGCTAAAACCTGAATTATCAAGTGCGGGATACGTAACTCGAGATAGTCGGGAAGTTGAGCGTAAGAAAGTTGGTTTTAGAAAAGCAAGGCGTAAAAAACAGTTCTCAAAACGATAAAACAAAAAAGCCGCTTTAGTGGCTTTTTTTTATTAACATGAATCTACAATAAAAGCATAAAATACAAAAATGAAGTTAAAAATTAAAGTTAGCATAGTAGGAGGATCTGGGTATACTGGCATTGAGTTAATAAGGCTATTAATAAGCCATCCTAATGTCGTTATTCATCAAATTACATCTAGAAATGATGCTGGTAAATTAGTTTCTGATATTTACCCATCACTTCGAGGTAGTCTTCCCCATACTTTTGTAGACCCAGCCCAAGCAAGACTGAAAGAATCTGAGTTAGTCTTTTTTGCAACGCCGAACGGAATTGCAATGAACTATGTTCAGGAATTATTAGAAAATGGAGTTAAAGTGATCGATTTGGCTGCTGACTTTAGAATTAAGGATGTTTCAATTTGGGAAAAATGGTATGAAATGAAACACAATGCAGTAAAAGAGTTAAAAAGAGCTGTTTATGGATTACCAGAGGTGAATAGAGAAGCGATTAAAAAGGCCCAGTTAGTTGCAAATCCAGGATGTTATCCAACAGCCATCCAATTAGCATTAGCCCCTTTAATTAGAAACAATTTAATAAACACTGAAACGATAATAGCAGATGCAAAATCAGGAATTAGTGGGGCTGGAAAAACAATAGAAACTCAGCTATTAATGTCGGAAGCATCTGAAAATTTTAGAGCGTATGGCTTGACAGGACATCGACATTTGCCAGAAATTGAAGAAAATTTAAAAGCTATTGCTGGCACAAATAAAATTAAGCTGACATTTATACCTCATTTAATACCTATGGTTAGGGGTATTCATGCAACTCTGTATGTAGACTGTATTAAGGATTTTGATCCATCAGTAATTTTTAATGAATGGTATAAAGACGAACAATTTGTTGATGTTTTGGAATCAGGAAGTTGCCCTGAAACAAAGTCGGTAAGAGGTTCAAATTTATGTAGACTTTCTTTTTATAAAATTCCAGAGACCAATAGACTCGTAATTTTATCTGTAATTGATAATTTAGTGAAAGGTGCCGCTGGCCAAGCAATACAGAATATGAATATTATGATGGACTGGCCTGAAAGTGCCGGTCTAGATTTATTTGTTCTTCATCCTTAATAGGCTTAATACATGAAACATATATCTAAAAAAAGAAATTATTTATTAACTACTAAGAAAGCTAGAATTAGAATAGACCATTTATGGCCAAAATATCTGGCAGTTATGTTACTAACTATTTTGTTTAGCGTAGTATTTTTTTATAGGGTGTATGATGGTGGGCAAATGACAGGTTTCCTTTTAAAAATTGTAGAGCTAGAAGGTATTAATAAGAAATATGATAAGAACATACTAGAAAAAAGTTTAGAAATACAAATGAAATCAATATCCTATGATAAAATATCTCAAGAATTAAAAGTCGTAAAGCAACAAAATACGGAATTAAAGGAAGATATTTTGTTTTACGAAAAGATTGTTGGAAAAAGGCCAAAATAATGTTTTTTAAGAAAAAAAATAAATTTAATATTGATACACTTATTAATGAAGATTTTGTTATCAAGGGAGATACCACATACGTTGGAGGTATTCGGCTTGATGGGAAAATTTTTGGAAATGTAAATGTTCTTGGAGGGAGTAATGGTACTCTTATTATGGGCGAAGGAAGTGAAGTTAAAGGAGACGTAACTGTTCATAATGCTATTATTGGTGGAAAAATAACAGGCAATATTAGAGCTCTAGATTATATTGAGATTCATCACCTGGCAGACATTAAAGGTGATATAGAGTATAAAGTATTAGAAGTTCATGCAGGAGCAAAGATTTTAGGTGAACTTAAATTGATGAGTAATTCTACTATCAAGCAATATACAAAAGAAATTGACGTAGACGTAAAAATCGAGAGTCATAGGAGAAAAGCATGACAACAGAATTAGCAATGCCGACACCAGTAAATTTTACTGATAATGCTGTAAGTAAGGTTAAAGAGCTCATTGAAGAAGAAGGGACTGCCGATCTCAAACTTAGAGTTTTTGTAAGTGGCGGTGGATGTTCAGGATTTCAATATGGGTTTACATTTGAAGAATCAGTAAATGATGATGATACAAAAGTGACCAAAGATTCAGTAACATTATTGATTGACCCCATGAGCCTACAATATTTAACTGGTGCTGAAATAGATTATCAAGATAATGTTCAGGGCTCACAATTTGTAATTAAAAATCCTCAAGCAACAAGTACTTGCGGATGTGGATCCTCTTTCTCTGTTTAAAGAGAGCTAACTTATATTTCTTTTAGCTTTTCCCGTGTAAATCTGGCGAGGGCGACCAATTCTGTTATTTTTGTCACTTAACATCTCATTCCAATGAGATACCCATCCAGCTGTTCGAGCAATTGCAAAAACGGCTGTGAACATTGAGTTTGGAATGCCAAGTGCTCGCATGACTATGCCGGAATAGAAGTCAACATTAGGGTATAGTTTCTTTTCTTTGAAGTACTCGTCTTCTAGGGCAATCTTTTCCAAAGTTAAAGCTAATTTAAATAAGGGTTCATTTTCTAGATTTAACTCATTAAGCACTTCGTGACAGGTTACTTTCATTATTTCAGCACGAGGGTCTTTATTACGGTAGATGCGATGTCCAAAACCCATTAGACGAAAATCATCATCTTTATCTTTCGCTCTTTTGATGTATTCCCCAATGTGACTTTCATTTTTTATTTCAGCTAACATTTTTAATGTTGCTTCATTAGCCCCACCATGGGCCGGCCCCCATAAAGATGCAATTCCAGCTGCAATACAGGCATAAGGATTTGCCCCAGATGAACCAACTAATCTTACAGTGGATGTTGATGCATTTTGTTCATGATCAGCATGAAGAATTAGAATTCTCTCTAATGCTTTTGTAAGAACTGGGTTATTTTGATATTTTTTATTAGGACTTGTAAACATCATATTAAGAAAGTTTCCAGCATAACCTAGATCATTTTGTGGGTATACAAAAGGCAGGCCAAGGCTGTATGTATAGCTCCATGCTCCTATCGTAGGTAGTTTTGCTAATAATCTTTCAGCAGATAATTTTCGATGCTTACGGTTATCTACATCCATTTTATCAAAGTAAAATGCTGACATAGAGGCGACAACGCCAGTCATAACTGCCATGGGGTGTGCATCTCTTCGAAAACCTCTAAAAACACTGTTTAATTGATCATGAATTAACGTATGTCCGTTAATGGTTGACTGATACATTTCTTTTTCTTCAGCACTAGGAAGCTCTCCATTAAATAGTAGGTAAGAGACATCCAGAAAGTCACATTTTTCAGATAATTGCTCAATTGGATAACCACGATAAAGAAGCTCGCCGAGATCGCCATCGACAAATGTAATGGCGGAACTACAAGATGCAGTTGATAAGTAGCCAGGGTCAAAGGTGTACATACCTTCTTGATTGAGTGTTCTTATATCAATTGCTGACGGCCCAATTGTTCCATCCATTACTGGAAGTTCAATTTCCTTGTTATCGATAATAATCTTTGATTTTTTTGAAGTCATATTTTGTGAGGGATATTTACTAGAACATATTATAGCTCAAATTATTTATTTTTAAGCAGGATGAGTTATTCCTAGGATTCTTTTACCTGATGAGCCAGTAATTCCAGGTGAGTTATTAGGTATACTATTTATACTTTCATTTGCTAACCAACCAAAAGCTACAGCCTCTACTGACTGAGAAGGAATTCCTAATTTCTCTGTATCATTTATTTTATGTGCGGTTAATTGCGCCAATCTATTTTTTAAAAATAGATTCTTACTGCCCCCCCCACATATAAATATTTCGCCTGCTTCATCGCAATATTTATCTATAGCAAGGCTTATAGATATAGCTGTGAGTTCTAGTAGGGTTCGTTGTACATCCTCAGGGTTTTTATCTTTATGATCAAAATTTTCTAACCAGCTGGAATTAAATAGGTCTCTCCCAGTACTTTTTGGAAGTTTTTTTTGAAAAAAAGGTTCTTTCATAAATTCTTTGAGTAAATTAGGAATAATTTTTCCAGTACTGGACCATTTACCCTTGTCATCATAGTTTTTACCTTGATTTTTTTGGATCCAATAATCTAGTAGAAGATTTCCTGGCCCACAATCAAAACCAATCATTTTATGATTGAATCTAAGGTAGGTTATGTTACTAATTCCTCCTATGTTAATAATGACTCTATTCTTAATGGGGGAAGAAAAAACTTGCTGATGAAATGCAGGAACTAATGGTGCTCCTTGGCCACCAGCTACGATATCTCTATTTCTAAAGTCTGCTACAACGGCGATATTTGTTTTTTCTGCCAGCATATGGGCGTTACCAATTTGTACAGAGAATTTCTTTATTGGTTGGTGTCTGATAGTTTGTCCGTGATAACCTATACAACAAACATCTTTTGCATCAATATTTAATCTTCCAAGCATATTATTAATTATTGATGCAGTAATTTTTGCATGTAATAAACCTAACTCAATACTTATCTCCAAATCATTATGGCTGGGCTTATGAGCTAATAACAGAGCATTTGCTAATATTTTTGGGTAAGGCTTATGCACAAAGTCAATTAATTTTATTTGATTATTTGTTATTTTAATCAATACCACATCAATTCCATCTAGACTGGTGCCTGACATTACCCCAAAGATTAATTTCTCATTTTTCATTATTTAATTGTGACAACTTTATTTTTTAATACAAGCCTAAAAAAAGTACTAATATTTTTAAAATCATAATTGAGCTAGAATTATACTAATTACTGATTAACTGGAAACTTTCAT
>Ga0114997_10000823_pt1 | contig 25867 bp, 30 predicted proteins | sample ArcticOcean_MG_C_2_FD_87045 | JGI IMG/M metagenome (GOLD analysis project Ga0114997, IMG submission 87045) | Marine microbial communities from western Arctic Ocean - ArcticOcean_MG_CB4_136 | ecosystem: Environmental > Aquatic > Marine > Oceanic | place: Arctic Ocean: Canada Basin | collected... | reverse complement strand
GAGTCAACTTTAGTGAATGGTTTGATTGAATAAAATGACTTTGATTTAGATTTTAAATCCTCTTTTAAGTGTACATTTCTATTAATCTTTATAATTTTCATTCCAATTCATACATCAGAAAGTATTTTTTAGGAACTCTGAATCAATAAAGTTTCTTTATTTTTTAAATTAATAGAATTAGTTGAATAAAGGTACAAAATTGATAGAATTAGGTATGAACTTTACACTTTTACCCATATTTTTAGGACTCTACACTTTGTTTTATCTTTTATTAGCGATGCGCATTGGCTACATGAGAGGTAGCCCAGTAATGAAGTTATTTCTTAAAATGGATAAAGAAATCACTGAAGAGAAACTAAATAGAAATATTCGTGCTCACGGAAATTTTTCAGAATATGTACCACTTTTTTTTATTCTTCTTTTGACTTTGGAAATGTTGGGCAATATTTCATTTAATTATCTGTTAACAGCTTGTGTTATTTTTACATATGGTAGATTGGCTCATGCAGTTTGTTTTGCTTTTTTTGAGAGTAATCCTTTTTTAAGAATTTCTGGAATGCTATCAACGTACCTAGGTTTACTATTGCTCGCAGTCCGGTGTATTGGCTTTTAAAAATCTAAAATAATTTTAGACTAACTAATTTTAAGCTAACTTTTGGCTAATTGAATTAATAAGATCGCTTACACTATGAAAATCTTCCAGTTCATCTTTTGTAATTAAAAGTTTATATTGATTATTAATTTTTAAATAAACACAAGAAACTTCTGATTTAGATAGTTCATTAGATTTTAATATTTGATCTTTATATAAAAAAATTTTCTTAAATTTTAATGAATCTAGGAATTCTTTCCATGCTGAGTTTTGTACTAAATTTCCATAAGTTAAAGAACATAACTTGCAGTGATAAGTTTTTGGGGAGATTATTTTATGAGCCCAATCTATAGCTGCCTGTGTTAACCCACTTTTTGCATTATAAATAAATATAATTTTATTCATAAAATAAAAATTAATCTTTAATAGTCTGCATTGAAACAAAAGTTGAAGTTGAAGCTACATGAGGTAATGAAGAAATATGATCAGAAAGTAAAATACGATAGTCATTTATATTTGAACTTCTAACTTTTAGTAAGTAATCGAAACTACCGGCAATCATATGACACTGTTCAACAGACTTAAGATTATTAATTTCTTTATTAAATTCTTTTAATGCCTGAGCGCGGGTATCAGATAAGGAAACTTGAACAAAAGCTATGTGTGCCTGATTAATTTTTTGATGGTCAACTTTTGCGCAATAACCAATTATATATCCCTCTTCCTCAAGTCTTTTAACCCTAGTCTGACATGGTGAAATAGATAGGTTTACTTTTTTTGCAAGATTGCTGAGTGTTTCCCTGCCATTTGCAGTGAGTAAAGTAATTAATTTATTATCAATATGGTCAAGCATAGTAATATTTCCTTTAATTCTTATATTATTAAGCAAATATTAACTAATTTCAATAGTAATAAAGTAATTAATTCTATGAATATGTATAAAATAAGTAATTATTTCTGATAAGGAGCATTTAATATTATTTAAAATATAAGGCCTATGCTGACATGAAAAACATTTTAGAAAATAAATTTGTAGACCAAAAAGAACTTTTAAAAAAAAATTTCCTGCCAACCATTCAAACTTTTTATGACAAAAACCAATCTGAGATAGAGCTTCTAGCAATAGATATTATTGGAGCAGCTCGATCATATAAGTCACACAATCCTTTTGAAAAATTAATGCATGAATATGATCTCAGTAGTAATGAAGGGATTGTTTTAATGTGTTTGGCAGAAGCGTTACTTAGGATACCCGATAAAGCAACTGTTGATCAATTAATTGAAGATAAAATTCCTACAGGCGAATGGAAAGATCATATTTCTAAGGAGAAAGAACTTTTTGTTAATATTTCTTCAATGGCATTTATGTTAACTGGTAAAATTGTTGAGAAAAATGATATTGATGGAACTCAAATATTAAAAAAGATATTAAAAAATCTGAGTGCACCAATTCTACGTTCTGCAATTAAACAATCAATAAACATACTAGCAAAACAATTTATTTTTGAAAAAGATATTGTTAGTGCGAATAAAAAAATTCGTGACAATCAAATAAATAAATATGCCTACTCTTTTGACATGCTAGGGGAGGCTGCCCTTACTTATGAAGATGCTGAAAATTATTATAAAAATTATAAAGATGCAATTATAGCAACTAGCAATTCAACAATTGGTAAACAACATAGTGTGTCAATTAAATTGTCTGCACTGCATCCAAGATATGAGCGTCAAAAGTTAGAAATTATTAATAAAGAATTATTACCAAAATTATTTAAATTAGTTGAATTAGGAAGGGAGTGTAAAGTTGACATATGCTTCGATGCTGAAGAAGCTGATCGTCTGACGACTTCTTTAATGTTAACGGAGAATATTCTCGAGAGTAAGCTAATTGATAATAATTATATGGGTTTTGGTTTGGCGGTACAGGCATACCAACAACGAAGTACTTTTGTAATTGATTGGCTTGATAATAAATTAAAAAAAATCAATAAATCAATGAACATTAGATTAGTAAAAGGGGCCTATTGGGATTCAGAAATTAAATTTGCTCAAGAGCTTGGGTTGCCTAATTATCCAGTTTTTACAAAAAAATTTATGACAGATTTATCGTACCTTAAGTGTGCACATCAATTAAGAGATTCAAACAATATCTTTTCACAGTTTGCCACACATAATGCCTTTACTATTTCTTATATTCAAAATCTTTTTAAAGATAAGCATTTTGAATTTCAAAAGCTGCATGGAATGGGTAACGAAATTTATGAGTACTTTGCTAATAAATCTGACTTTAATTGTCGTATTTATGCACCTGTTGGTGGATATAATGAATTGCTTCCATATCTTGTTAGGAGATTGCTTGAAAATGGAGCAAACACATCCTTTATTTATCAGTTACACAAAAAAGATATCAAGATTGAAAGCTTAGCTGAATCACCCTTAAGTAAGATAGACAAAATTGATGACAGTAATCTGCTCATGCCAAAAAAAATATTTAAAGATAGAGATAATTCTGATGGCTTTGATCTTTCTGAAGATGATAATATCAAATTAGTTTCACAACTTCCTAAATTAAGCAAACTATCTGTTCTAAGTACAATAAATGGACAGCAAAGAAAATCTACTAGCCGACATGATATTGTATCACCCTACGATCAGTCTAAAATTCTTGGAAATGTATTTTATGCAAATGATGAGGATATTAATCTGGCTATTGAAAGCCTTGAATCTTATGCGCATACATGGAAAAATGAAGACCCTATAAAAAGAGTACTAATAGTAAATAAATTAGCTTCTTTGTTAGAAGAAAATATTTTAGTACTTGTGAACGCATGCATTCAAGAAGCTGGGAAAACAATTGATGATGCAATTGCAGATGTTCGTGAAGCAATCGATTTTTGTCGCTATTATTCTTTAGAGGCAGAAAATTTGTTTCATGAAAAATTATTAAATGGTCCAACAGGAGAATCTAATAAGTACTACTATAAAGGCAAGGGTCTAACTTTTGTTATAAGTCCTTGGAATTTTCCTATTGCGATTTTTACTGGACAGTTAGTTGCTGCTTTAGTTACTGGAAATGTAGTATTGGCAAAACCTGCTGAACAAACATCATATTGCTCTTCAATTATATTTGATCTTTTGCTTAAAGCAGGACTACCAAAGAATGCGGCTGCATTAGTATTAGGCCGTGGAGAAGAATTAGGTCCTAAAGTCTTAGCACATAAAAATTTAAAAAATGTACTCTTTACAGGATCTTTAGAGACTGCAAAAAAAATTCAACATCTACTATCTGCTAGAGAAGATATAATTAATTTTATTGCAGAGACAGGGGGTTTAAATTTTATGATTGCTGATAGTTCTGCTTTAACTGAACGTCTTGTTCAAGATGTTGTTAACTCTAGTTTCAAGAGTGCGGGGCAAAGATGTTCATCGTGTAGAGTTTTATGTATAGAGGAAAATGCTTATGACAAATCTATCGTTATGTTGAAAGGTGCCATGGATACGCTAATTGTTGAAAATCCAGAGATAATTTCTACAGATATAGGTCCAATTATTGATTTAGAGTCACAGCAGAAAATAATAAAGCATATTGGTAAATTTAATAATATTTATCAAACTAAGAATTATCCTTCTAAGGGTAGCTTTGTTCCTCCAACTCTAATTGAAATAAATACGATTGATGAAATACAAGAAGAAATATTTGGCCCAGTAGTGCATGTATTGAGATATAAATCAAAGGATCTAGTTAAGCTTTGCAATAATATTAATGATTTAGGTTTTGGACTGACTCTGGGTATTCATAGCCGAATTGAAAATACAGCAAATACAATTATTAAGAATATAGATGTCGGTAATATATATATTAATAGAGATATGGTAGGAGCAGTTGTAGGTGTTCAACCATTTGGAGGACATGGTAAATCTGGGACAGGTCCAAAAGCTGGAGGCCCTAGATATTTACAAAATTTATGCTATGAGTATTCAGTATCAAATAATATTACCTCAATGGGAGGAAATGTTTCCTTAATGACAAGTATGAGTGAATAAATAGACAGATTTCTTTGTCTATTCTTCTACTTTATTTTAATTACAGAATGATGCACATAGCTTAGTTTAACAGCTATGAAATATTCTCTAAATAAATTACATACACCGTTTATAGTTATCTTAGCGGGCTGTGTTTTATTGTTAGTATCATTTGGTATTAGGCATGCAGCTGGATTATATATGGTGCCTATATCAGAACACCTAAATTCTGGGAGAGAAATATTTGGGTTGGGTGTTGCAATTAATTTCTTAATGATTGGTTTTGGATCACCATTATTTGGAGCGATAGCTGATAAACAAGGATCAGGAAGAGCAGCTCTATACGGAGTTATTTTATTAATAATTGGTCTTTATATGTTATCAAATGTTACCAATGCATTTGATGTTATTTTATCGCAAGCAATATTTGGCTTGGGTTCAGCTGGTTGCGGAACAGCTGTTGTACTTGGGGCTGTAGGTAAAATAGTTTCATTAAAAAATAGGACCCTGATGTTAGGCATAGTGATGGCAGCAGGATCATTAGGCCAGTTTTTAATTGTTCCATTAACTGGATTTCTTATTGAATTAAGCAGCTGGTCACAGTCAATTATCTATTTATGTTTTTTAGCCTCTATAATGATCATTTTCTCTTTTGGATTAAGGTATGCAGATAACAATCCACTAGAAGAAACGCAAGCAGAGCAGTCTTTAAAGAATACATTAATCGAAGCATTGCAAAGTAAAAGTTACAATCTATTAACTGTAGGTTTTTTTGTATGTGGGTTTCATGTTGCTTTTGTGGCCACCCATTTTCCAGCTTATTTAGCAGATCTTAATATGCCAATTTGGATAGGTGCCTGGTCTCTTGCTGTTATAGGTCTTTTTAATATTTTTGGAACAATGTGGTTTGGGAAAATGGGCGATTCAAAATCAAAAAAAAACTTACTAGCAATCTTATATTTTATTAGAGCAATTGTATTTTTGGTATTTATTTTTATGCCTAAGAACGAGTTTACAATTTTATTATTTGCGGCAACTCTAGGCATATTGTGGCTTTCAACCGTACCTTTAACTAGTGGAATTATTTCAGTGTTATTTGGAACTAGATATATGTCTTTTTTATATGGATTTACTTTTTTATCCCACCAATTAGGTTCTTTTGCCGGCTCTTGGTTTGGGGGCCGGCTCTATGATTACTATGGTTCTTACAATATTATGTGGTGGATTTGTGTTTTTCTTGGCTTTGTATCTGCAGCAATACATCTTCCAATAAAGGAAAAATTAGTCACTAGAATCATCGTAAATTAATTTTTTTATTGCAATTGCTAAGGATTCTGCAAAACAAATTATTTTGAAAAAAATAAATATTGAGTTAAGATTTCCCATGATCTGTGTAAAAAATATTGAATCTGTCGCTGACCAAAAATGGTCATCAAGTGAGAAATATCCTGGGGTTAGGTGGAAATTTTTAATTGATGCAGATTTTATTGGTAGCTCGGGACTATCAGCTGGTTTTGCTGAAATTTCTCCTGGTGGCGATTTAACTCTACATCACCATGCGCCTGCAGAGCTGTATGTTATTACTAATGGTACAGGAATACTAAATAAGTCTGGTGAGCTTGAGCAAATTAAAAAAGGTGACATTGTTTATATATCAGCAGATGCAAATCATGCCCTAAAAAATAATGGACCAGATACACTAGAGTTCTATTGGATTTTCCCTACAGACCGCTTTTCTGAAGTTGAATATATTTCAGCATAGATTTTAATTTTATGAAAAATGAACATGTTAATTTTTTAGGCTGGATATTATTTATAGTATCAGCTATTGGATTTGGTATTGCGAGTATTGGTAATTTCTGGTCTATGTTTGGGAGTATTTTTTTCTTAATTGCCTGCTTTGTATTTTTAATCCCTTTTTTTAGAAAAAATAAAAAACCTTAATAACTTAATTGTTAGAGTGTTTGGCTAGTGAGTACTCACCACCTTTTTTGATTGCTTCATGGTAAGCATCTCTACTTTGATAGCGTTTCAAAATAGCCTGCAGATTGGGAAATGGATCTAAAGATTTAGATAATTGGGCACCTTCTAAAACAAATGAAACCATTATATCTATTCCAGAAAATTCATTTCTAAAAAAGAAATTATTTTTATCAAGCTTAGATGAAAGAAAGCTTAAGTGATTTGTTATTTCTGAAAATATACGTGGTAATAATGGTTTGGCATTATCACCAAGTATTCTTGTATAAAGCAATAAAAGAAAGGGTGTGATAGCTGAACCTTCAGCATAATGCATTAGCTCTAGATATTCATAATAATCAGAATCTTGTTGCTGAGGACTAAAGCTTTCATTGGCAAAGTGATCAATAATATACGTTACAATTGCAGCAGATTCGATAATGGTCTTATTGTTATGCATAATTACAGGAGACTTACCAAGTGGGTGTATTTCCTTGAGTTCTTGTGGAGCCAGTCTTGTCAGCTTGTCTCTTTGATAATTAATTATTTCATAAGGGGCTTTAAGCTCCTCTAAAAGCCATAATATTCTATGTGATCTAGAATCATTTAAGTGGTGTACGGTAATCATTGTTATAAGATATAAGATATTAATTGGTTAATATAGAGATTAAAATATTTCAAAGCGCCACAATAGTCTATTTATAATTTTTTATTATAACAGCCATTGAAAAACCCATAAACAAATAAGTCCGGATGCAATTGTAGCTACAACATTGCGTGTAACTAATGCCACTAAAATAGCAATACCTGCAGCTGCAATTCTGAGGTTTTCAACTATAGAAAAATTTATTGAGCCATCCACAATAAGAATTTCTGGTATAATTATGGCTGTTAGTACGGCGATAGGAACATAATGTAGAGGCGCCTCTATCCATGCAGGCATTTTTTGAGCAATAAATTTATTAAACATAGAAAACCTGGTACTAAAAGTAATCATTCCTGCAATTATCATTACAAACCAAATCATTTATTCTAAATCTCTATTTTTTTTATTAATTGTTGAAGCTATCCAGCCTGCAGCTATACCACCAAGCCCAGCTACAACTAACCATAATTTCCATGGCAATGGTTGAAGTGCAATGGATAAAACCCCTGCAACTAAACAGGCGATTAGATCAGATCTGGTTTTAAGTAATGGTGCTACAATTGCAATAAATGTTAGAGATACAGCAAATGTTAATGACCACTCCGTAGATATAAATGAAGCTCCTAAAACACCAACGATAGTTGCCAGTTGCCATCCAGCCCATAAAGTTATTCCGGAGCCTAAAAAATAGTAGTGACTAAATTGAGAAATTTCTTTAGCTCGATATCTTTGAACCATTACAGAATAAGACTGGTCAGTAAGCAGGTATGCAAGCACTAGGCGCCAACGTAAAGGTAGATTTTCAACATATTTTTTCAGGGATGCGCTGTATAATAAATGCCGAAGGTTGACGATAGCAACTGAGCTTCCCACAATAAATGAAGGCACGCCTGCAGCCCACAGCTGTACAAAAACAATCTGGCTAGCACCTCCAAAAATAATTGATGACATTAAGATTGCTTCTAGTACTGAAAATCCATTGGTCATAGCAATAACACCAAATACTAAACCAAAAGGAAATACTCCTAAATGATGTGGCATGATAGCACGTGCGCCTAAAAAAAATTCACTTGTCTTAGAGCTCATATTATTTTTGTCTTAAGTTAATTCTATTAATAGAGTAATCTTATAGCATGCTTAATAAATTTCTAAATCTAATTAAGCCAGATGGCTACAAAACAGTTTTAGCGATGGATGGTGGTGGTGTAAGAGCTTTAGCAACTGTAGTTTTTTTAAAAGAACTAGAAAAGGCAAGTGGTAAAAAAATTATAGATTTATTTGATTTTTTTATTGGAACAAGTGCGGGAGGTGTAAATGCAATGCATCTAACAGTTAATGAAATGAATATAGAAGCACTAGAGAATTTTTGGTCACAAGATAATTTAGCTATGAGTATGCAAGGATCTTTTTGGAACAAGAACTTCTTCTTAACTACAAAACCAAAATACAACAATGAATCTAGGATTGAGTTATTAAAAAAATACTGTGATAAAAAACTTATTTCAGATTCAAAAAAACCTGTAGCAGTCCTAGCCTATGATGTTGAAAAAAGAAAACCTAGAATTTTATCAAGCTATTTTGATTTAAATATCAAGGCAATTAGTGCAATCAATGCAACCTCAGCTGCCCCTTTATACTATCCTACAGTTCAGATTGAAGATGGCTCATGGTTGATTGATGGCGCTGTTGTTGCTAATAATCCTGCTCTTGTAGGATATAATGAAGCGCGTAAATATTTTAATACTTCTAAGATTAAAGTTTTTAGCGTTGGCACTGGAATTGATAGAAAAAATCTGAATGGCAAAGCTTCATCACAATGGGGGCCAATCGGATGGCTGACCAATGACATACTAGGAATTTTATTAGAGTCGCAGCTTGACCATGAAATACTAATTGATTTAATTGGCACTAACTATTTACGCATTAATTCAAGTATGGAAAATATTAGTTGGCATTTAGATGATTACTCGGATGATAATCTAAGTAAAATTAGAGCAATGGGCTTAAAATGGTGGGAAGATTATAGGATTAAAGTAGAAAATTTTTTATCTTTCTAGAGTATAAATAACAACAATCAAAAATATACTTACTTTGATGTAGTAATTTTTATTGTCATACCTAGTTTTTTTAGGCAGAATCATAAATATATGTTCCATTTTAATAAATTGCTATTTATGGATATCAATTATATAAACTTATTAGATTATGAATTTTGTACCTTTGGAGAAGAAGACTTTAGATATTTAATAGAACCTATTAAAGGCCAAAATTATTTATAATAATAAATTTCCCTTTTTATTCTTTTCATTCTTCATTCTTCCTTTTCCCAGCTGTCTTTCAATTTTTATAGTCTCATTCTCCATAGCTATGTAGTTAGTGGGGTAATAATAAATAAAACAAAGGAATAAATAATGGCAATAGGTACTGTTAAGTGGTTTAACACTAAAAAAGGATACGGTTTCATCGCACCAGAAGGTGGCGACAAAGATGTATTCGTTCATATCTCAGCGCTTGAAAAAGCTGGTCTTCACTCTTTAGAAGAAAACCAAAAAGTTGAATATGAAATAGCAGAAAATAAAGGCAAAGAGTCTGCTGTGAACTTAAGTGTTGTTGAATAGTCAATAAGCTTATTATTTATCTCGGGTTATCTTAGTAACACTGTTTACAGTGTCATAATTAAGCAAAGTCTTTTTTAGAGATCCCGAGGTAATATAAAATAGAAGTAAGATCAGTATAATTGATTTGATGATCAATTGTTGATTTTACAACATCCGTCCCCATAAAAGCAACTCCCAAACCTGCTTCTAAAAGCATGCTAAGATCATTAGCTGCATCACCAATCGCAATAGTTTGCTCAATATCAATATTATTTTCTGTCACAATCTTTTTTAAAATCGTGGCCTTATATTGTGCACTAACAACTGGTGGGATTACTTTTCCTGTAAACTCATCACCCTGGATACCAAATGTGTTCGAATATTCATAATCTATTTTTAACATATTTTTTAAATATGTACTGACTGGTTTAAAGCCTCCAGTAACAAGTACAGATGTCATGTTTTTCTTTTTTAATGTATTTATTAATTTCTTAGCACCATTAATTAAAGTAATATTTTTTTTGGTCTCTTCTAAAGAATTAATTTTAAGACCTGCAAGTAAATGCACTCGACTAGCCAGCGAAGTTGAAAAATCTAACAAACCCTTCATCCCTAAGGCAGTCAATTCTTTAACTTGATCGCCTTTGCCTAAATATTTTGCAAGATCATTTAATGTCTCATTAACGATAAGAGTTCCATCCATATCGGAGAACAATATTTTCTTTACACGCTTTGCTTTATTTTGAAGACAATAGTCTACTGGATAAGTCGATAGACGTCTTCTCAAACCTTTATATGAACATGCATTAGCTGGATCGTTAAAAAAATAGTCGACTGCAATTTGATCGTTTAAAGAGTTCTTTTTAACTTCAGTTATATTGAGACTTAATAGATAATCTTTAATTAACTTAGAGCACTTCTTAATTAGCTCATTGTCATTTGTACTATGGACAACAGTTAAAACTTTTTGCATGACGATACTTAAGCTTAAAAAACAATTAGTTTAGCTTGAGAAATATCTTTCACAGATCGTAATGCCTCAAGAACACCATCTTCTACAAAGTTATCAATCTTGATAATGGCTATTGCCTCACCACCTTCAACAATTCTGCCAAGGTTAAAAGAAGCAATATTTACCTTATTTTTTAGAAAAACATCTGTTATTTTATTAATGACACCAACTGTATCCCTATTTGTAATATAGATGTTGAAGGAGCCAAGGTCAGCATCCATTTTAATTCCTTTAACTTCTACAATACGCGGTTTATTACCAAATAATGATCCAGCAATTGAGCGTGTTTGTCGTTCTGTTGTTACAATCACTCTAATTAATGAGTTATATTCACTGACTTCACTTTTAGCAGTTGTGGTTACTTGTACGCCTCTCTTTTTAGCAATTTCAAGTGCATTAATACTATTAATGCTGTCAGTAAAAGACCCTAATAAGTTTTTAACTACAGACTGAGTTAAAAGTTTATCATTTAACATCGCTGCAGTACCTTCTAGTTCAATAGAAATAGCCTTTACAGCAGTTTCTGTAAGCTGTCCGGCAAAACCACCAAGCTTTTCAGTGAGATTTAAGTAAGGCATTAGCAAACTTTTTTCGTGCCCAGAAACATTTTCGATATTAACTGAATTTGTAATAGAGCCATTTTTAAAAAATTCTACTATTTGAGTGGCTACTGCAATTGAAGCCTTATCTTGGGCTTCAGATGTTGATGCGCCAAGGTGAGGAGTTAAAATAATATTATCTAGCTCATGAAATTTACTAGTAACTAAAGGTTCTGTTTCAAACACATCTAAAGCCGCACCAGCTATTATATTTTTAGATAAAGCTGTATGTAGGTCTTTTTCATTAATCAAGCCTCCACGTGCAGCATTAATAATATAAGCTGTTTTTTTCATCTGTTTAATTTTTTTTAAATCAATAATATCTCTTGTTTTGGCATTTAAAGGTAGATGCATAGTGACAAAATCACTTAGTTCTAACAACTCATCTAAAGTTACTTTATCTGCGCCCAGCTCATCTATACGGTCTTCAGTTAAAAAAGGGTCAAATACTAAGACTTGCATACCGAGTCCCTTGGCCATTGCAACAACCCTAGATCCAATATTGCCACAACCAACCAAACCTATAGTTTTTTCGTAAAGTTCTATTCCTTTAAATTTTTCTTTTTCCCATTTTTTAGCAATTGTACTTTGATGTACAAAAGGAATTTTTCTTGCTAAACTGAAGAGTAGGGCAATAGCATGTTCAGCAGTAGTTTGTGAAGTGCTTTGAGGAGAGTTCATTACAATGATACCTTTGTTTGTGGCATCAGAAACAGCAACATTGTCAACACCAACTCCAGCACGAGCAATAATCTTTAGCCGGGTAGATGCAGCAATAATATTTTTAGTAATCTTAGCGGCTGATCGAACAACGACCCCATCGTAAGCTTTAATAATCTTAATAAGTTGATCTTCTTTTAAGCCTACTTTGATATCGTAATCATATTTATTTTGCTTAAATATAGTTATAGCTTTGTCACTAAGTTTATCTGCAATTAATATTTTAGGTTTAAAACTTGATTTAATTGAACCAATTGTACTTGCAGCAGAGTTGGGTTTATATTTATGTTTAATAGCCAGTCTTTGAATAGACTCTTTGGTCTTGTCACTAATATCAGGATAATTGTTCAATGCTCTGGAAACAGTTGATTGATTTATGCCAATTATCTTTGAGAATTCTTTTAAGTTCATAATAACGAAATCGATTTCGTATATATATAAATATTATTGAACTTATGTCAACACACCTTATTAATTATTTTATTCACAGACTATCCTAATTTTACTTAGATAGGCTCTACAGCCAGATTAAAAAAATCATAGTCTTTATTTAATAAATGGTAACTAAGTCTGTTGCTAATATTTTATTGGTAATTTACTTGATTTCCAACCTAATTCAAATCCACCTTCAACGCTATAAACCTCAACATTGTCTAAGTGTTCTTTGACATGCGTACCTGCATATTGAGACCTTACGCCTGATTTACACATAAAAAATAATTTGGCATCATTTTTTAAATTAAGTTCTCTAAGCTGGTTTAAGAAATTTTCATTTAAAGTACCATCAGCATGAGACCAAGTTATAAAATGTAGATTCTTATTTATGCCTTCAATTTCTGGGTACCCATAGCTTTCCAATTCTATAGGCATTCTAACATCAATTAAATGACAGTTATTATCATTTTTTAATAGTTGAAAGCATTTTTCAGCGCTAATATGTTCTGGCATGATTTAAAAATTATCCTTGTCAATTATGATACCAGAAAATGCAAAAAAAATATGGAAATTAATTTTATCTACAGGCGATGAACTTAAAGATGCGTTGCCATCTCATCCCAACCACCCTAAAGGCCGTAATCCTTATGCCCATGTATCATTAGAGATTAAGAATAAATTTGGCTGTTCTTATAAAGATATTCCAGATGAAAAAATTCCTGAATTATTGACATATATAGGATTCCTTAAAAATCACCCATCTTAAGATAGCATTGAGCTTAATAATTAATTTTATAGCTATTATCTCCACTAATTAATCCATATATAATTTATATTGCTTCTTCATTGCCATCAGGCATAATTATACAATGTACAGAGCTAAGAATATTTTTATTATTATATCTATTTTTATTTGTTCGACAGTCTTCTTTGTTAGTTGTGATGATAAGAGTACATCTGCCTATACTGGAGTAAGGTTAATAGATAACACATTTTCACCACCAGTAGTGCGTGTGCATGAAGGTGGTTTTGTAAGATTTTATAATGCGGGCAACAATCCACATAATGTCTTAGCGGTAGATGAAAGCTGGGGTAATTACGAAGATATTCCAAAAAATGATTATGTAGACGTAAGTTTTCCAATTGAAGGGCTTTATAAATATATATGTTCTTATCACGCCACCCCAGAAGGTGATTGGGGTATGGCTGGAGCAGTAGTAGTAGGTGATATAGATTACCATGATTACACAAACTTTAAGAAAAGTGATGCTGTTAAAGATTGGAGTGGCCGCATAAGATTTGTTCCAAATGAATATGGCACAATTCAAGAGGCTGTGGATACTGCGAACCCTGGAGATTTAGTTTTAATTAGTGAAGGAATTTACTACGAAGAGGTTGTTGTTAGAACGCCATCTCTAACAATTAGAGGTGTTGATCGTAACACAGTTATTGTGGATGGTGAATTTGAGCGTGCTAATGGATTTTTAGTAGCTGGAGTTGATGGTGTTGCAATAGAAAATATTACTGCTCGCAACACTTTGCTTAATGGTTTTTATTGGGCAACTGCAGAAGGCTATCGTGCTTCCTATGTGACTGCTTATAATAATGGAGATTACGGTGTTTATGCTTTTGATTCAGTTGATGGTATTATTGAACATTCATATGCCTCTGGATCTCCTGATGCTGGATTTTACATAGGCCAGTGTGATCCTTGCCGTGCAGTCATAAATAATGTTATCTCAGAAAATAATGGCTTGGGTTATTCTGGAACAAATTCAAGTGGAGAACTTTATATAGTTAGCTCAGTCTTTAGAAATAATATGGGTGGCATTGCTCCCAACACCTTAGACAGTGAACTTTTACCACCAGAACGAGAAACATTTATTATTGGTAATCATATTGAGAATAATAACAATATTAAGGCGCCAGCATGGCCTATACAATATACATCACTAGGTAATGGAATTATAATTGCTGGAGGTAATAACAATGTAATCAAAAATAATGTTATTAATAACCATGATGTATTTGGGGTTGTGGTAACAGCAATATTTGACAGTAATTATTGGCCAGCACATGGCAATCTTGTTCAAGACAATATTATTATCAATTCTAAAAAAGCCGATATAGCACTTAGTGGCTTATCAAATATGGGTAATTGCTTTAAGGGCAACAAAATTCAAACATCTTTTCCGCCAGGACTTCAAATTTGGAATAGCTGTGGGAAGCAAGCCATTGGATTAGGTGCGGATCTTGCGGGGTTGTGGAGTTCTATTGCACGAGTAGTTTATGTAAACCAAGGCAGTTTTGAGACGGGAGATTGGAAAACTATGCCAAAGCCACCAATTCAACCAAATATGCCAAGCCCACGCTCATTTTTTAACAATATTTTCCCGGCAGTAAATGTTTATGAAAACTACAAAATTGACCTCACAGATATTAAACTGCCAGATTCTGCAAAAAAGTATTTAAACTAATTGTCACATAGTTTACGATTTTATATGGGGAGAATATAATCATGCCAGGAGTTGCTGCGTTTCCAGTAGGAGATATCACCTTTTTATCTTTGTTATTTAATTTTTATGGTTATTACCTTCCGCTATTTTTATATGCAGCCTGGACGCCATTAGCACTATACGAACTTTCGGATGATAGAATGAGTTCAAATTTTTCTAAATTTATTTGGACACTTGTTATCCTCTTGATCCCATTGCTGGGTGCAGCAATATATCATATTTTCTTAGCTGAGAAAATTCATGTAACTGTTAGGGCAACCATGATTTTTGGTGGAATCTTTACAGTTATAATCGTACTTACCTATTTAGGCTTATCGCTCTAAAATAAATAGCTGTGATCTTCGACAAACGCATTACCCCAATCAAAAATGATATTGCTTCAGTAGACTATAAAGGTTTTCTCAATAATAAAAAATTTGTAGTAGGAAAAATATACACTGTCATAATTAATTCTTCGCCACTATTAACAGCAAATAAAAAAAACTTAGTATCTCAATTACTATATGGAGAGGAAGTAAGAGTTTTTGAGATTAAAAAAGGCTATGCATGGCTACAGTCATTGCGTGATGATTATATCGGTTATACTCCAATGGAGAATTTAAGTTTAAAAAAAAATAAGCCAACGCATAAAGTTTCATCTTTACGTTGTATAGTTTATAAAACACCAAATATTAAATCTATGTCTATTACTGAGTTAAGTTTTAATTCACTAATAGAAATTCAAGGGAAAGCAGAAAATAGTTTTTGTAAGATTAAAAATTTAGGCTGGTGCCATAAAAATGATATTACAGGTATTAAAACTAAGCAGATGGATTTAGTTGAACTTGCAAAGAAATTTATTCAAACACCATACTTATGGGGTGGGCGTACTTCTATTGGGATAGACTGTTCAGGACTAATTCAAAATATTCATCAAATGAATGGAAATTATTTTCCTAGAGATACAGATTTACAGGAAGATTTTATTACTACAGAGGTTGTGGCGAAAGAATTAAGAAAAGGAGACTTAATTTTTTGGAAAGGCCATGTTGCAATGATGGTAGATGCTAAAAATATTATTCATGCCAATGCGTTCCACATGCGAACTGAAATTGAGTTATTAAGCCAAGCTAAAGCACGTATAGAAAAAAAATATGGTAAAATAGTAAAAATGGGTAGATGCTAATTTTAAGCAGGAGAAACTATGTATTTATTTGATTGTGGCTTAGAATTTGATGAGTGGCGCAAAGTCATAGTAATTTTTACATCCGTCTTTGTTACGCTGGCAGTTTCCTTATACGTGATATTAAGTGGGAAAACTAAAAAATGGCTTGTTTACACACTAGTAACAGCCTTTCTTATCGCTGTATTTGGTTGGGAAATTTGGATTAATTTTGGATTACTAGATGGGCAGCACGTTACAATGCGCCGATCCGACGCCTTAAACTGTGCTATTCCGAGTCAAATTAATTGGTTAACTAATTCGATCGTAGATATGGGTGTGGTTTGGTTTGGAATTATTTTAGTTAATAAATATTATAAAAATTCACCAAAACCGTTTGAGAAATTTTTATGGCCAGCATTTCTAATATTATTTATTTGGTTCATGGGACAAAATATTTGGGTTGAAGTTATTTTATATCATAATCAAATTGGAAATGATGCGAGAATATCTTGGGGTCCACTCATGCCACTAGGCCCCTGGTATAATCCAGCTTTAAATGTGTTTGGAGAACGCGAAGTAACGTTTCAAGCACAATCAGTCTGGTTTATTGGTACATTTTTATTTTATTATTTAGCTATTTTTAACTATCGCAGATTTAAAGGCAACTAATGTTCAGAATAATATTTATTTTATTTTGTATCATTGTTTTCTTTTACGGAAGCTCTAAAGCTATTAACTTTGACAAGCAAACAGGCAAGACAGAACAAATCATTTGGGGCCTAGCGGTGCTAATGTTTCTAATCTTGCTGATAGCCTTAGTAATCAATTCTTAAGCTTCATTAAGAATTATTTTTTTTCGGATAAACCATAGTAGCACTAGAGATGGAATTACCATAAGTGCAGTAATAATAAAAAACATTCCCCAATCGCCATTAAGCCAGTCCACTAAAGAACCAGATGAAGATGCCATTAATGTACGACCGGCAGTGCCAATTGAGGCGAGTAAAGCATACTGTGTTGCAGTATAATTACGGTCAACCAACATTGAAATAAAAGTAACAAAGGCAACCGTTGCAAATGCTGCGGCAAGATCATCTAACAGGACAGCCGCTGCAAATATTAATTCTGATTTTCCACTCCAGGCTAAATAAGTAAACATTAGGTTGGTTAAAGCCATAATAGCCCCAGATATGAACAATGCCTTAACTACACCAGATCTAATGGCAAACCAGCCACCAATTAAAGTAAAAGTTACAGTAGTTATCCAACCTAAGCCCTTAGAGTAAAATGCAATGTCTGATTTGGAAAAACCAATTTCTTTGTAAAATAATATCGACATGCGTCCAAGAAATGCTTCACCAATTTTAAATAGAAAAATAAAACCTAATATAGAGAGTCCAATAGTAACACCGTTTTTTTTAAAGAAACTAAATAATGGACTAACAATAGTAGCCATGAACCAACTAATCAGACGACCTAGTACACCAGGAATACCTATTTTATCTTGAATATCACTTTGATCTTTTTGTTGAGATTGCGAACGTTCATTAGTTCCAGCCTCAGGAATAAAGAACAAACCAATATTACAAAGAATAACAATACTGCAAATAATAATAAACGATATTTGCCAATAATTACTATAACCCAGAGATTGAATCCATTCTGCAGTAAGCAGTGTAATTAATCCACCTAACTTATAACCACTCCACCAGCCGACAACAGCAGTTGCTGCACCTGCTGCCATTGCCGCTGATTCATCTTTACCTATTTGTTCAATGCGCAATGCATCAATGGTAATATCTTGTGATGCAGATGAAATTGCGATGATGAGACCAAACGTAATGATAATTGCAAGATCATCTATGGGATTTAAAAAACTCCAAATTATTAGGGATACTAATATTAAAAATTGCATCGTTACAATCCATGCTTTTCGATGTCCTAATATATTTGTGATGAATGGAATGCGAATACGGTCAATTAATGGAGCCCATAAAAAATTAATGGCATAGACACCAAAGATAAGTCCAGCCCAACTAATTGTACTACGACTTAAACCATCTTCTTGAAGCCAAAGTGTTAAAGCACTACCAATTAATACCCAAGGAAAACCACTGATGATTCCAAGTAGTAGAATTCTTAACATTCTTCGGTCCCAATAAGCTGCGAATGAATTGACTTTAGATTGCATAGATTAAATCTAACCTTTAGTCAGATTTTAACAAAGCGTTAATTAGGTTTCTTTAATCTATTCTAGAGGAGCGGGGTTATCGCTGAGGCTTCTTAGATACAAAATAACATCCGCACGATCATTTGGCTTTTTAAGGCCAGAGAAAGACATCTTAGTACCATCAATATATTTTTTAGGATTTTTAAGGAAACCATTAAGTTCTTCATAAGTCCATTTGCCACCAAAAGCTTTTAATGCTGCTGAATATGAAAAACCATCGGCCACACCTTTATCTTTGTTAACAATATCCCATAAGCCGGGTCCAATTTTATTTGCACCATCTTTAGTTGGGACATGACATGAGGCACATTTTTTAAATACTTTTTCACCCTTAGTCATACTTGCTGCAGCCAACAGGACCAAAATAGGTTCTTCAACTGGTTCGGCAGCAACCTCTTCAGCGCCATCTGCCATTTCAGCGCCATCAATACCTTCAACAATATAATGTGCTACTTCTGGCTGCTCAACGTGATAGAGAATTTCTGAAAAATTGACTATTCCAATAACAATTAAGACTGTAACGAGTATACCGGCGACGATTTTATTGATTTCCATTGAGTCTATTAATTGTTATTTTTGTTTGTGAATTTGAGTTATAATTAGAACATAAACCTAAAATATTCAAGTTTTTATGCGTCTTGGCGTCGCATAAGTAGAGCCATGATAAACAGAGAAAATACAGCAATTATAATCCCAGCGCGCCTTGCTTCGACAAGATTACCTAATAAACCCTTACTACCCATCAATGACAAGCCAATGATTCTGCATGTTTGGGAACGAGCTGTTGCAGCTAATTTAGGCCTAGTGATTGTTGCAACAGACAGTGTAGAGATTAAAGATACAATTCTTGCTGCTGGTGGTGAATGTGTTTTAACCAGTACGAATCATCAATCTGGGACTGATCGCATCTATGAAGCATTAGTAAATTATGACACTTCCAATAAAATCGATTATATTATCAATCTGCAGGGCGACCTTCCACAAATCAGCCAAGACTGCTTAACCAGTGTAATTAATTTACTTTTAAATGATACAGTTGAAATTGGAACTCTCGCCTGTGTAATGACAGCAGCCGAGGAAATTAATAGTCCAAATATTGTAAAAGCGATTGCTAATATCAATACAGAATCGCAAAGAGGTGAGGCCATTAATTTTACAAGAAATCCAGAAGCTTCATTAGATGGAACTTACCTACATCATATCGGGCTCTATGCCTATACACGCGCAGCTTTAGAAAAATTTATTTCACTTCCTCAATCGGCTAGAGAAAAAGAGGAAAAACTTGAGCAGTTGCGAGCGCTCGATAATCAAATGCGAATTGATATTGGATTAATTGACTTTTTACCATTAGGCGTCGATACTCCTGAAGATTTAGAAAAAATGCAGAAACTAATTTAATGGCTATGACAAAAAAAATATCCTTCCAAGGCGAACTAGGCGCTTACTCACACTTGGCATGTACCAACATGTTTCCAGATTATGAAGTAGTACCATGTCGTGACTTTAGAGATACACTAGCTTGTGTCAGTGAAGGCAATGCAGACTTAGCGATGATACCAGTTGAAAATACTGTTGCCGGTAGAGTGGCAGATATTCATAACCTTGTAGGTAACTCCAAGCTTAAAATTTATGCAGAGCACTTTGAGAATGTAAAACACCAATTAATTGCTAAGCCAGGAGTTGAGATTACTGCTTTGAAAACAGTTAGAAGCCATGCGATGGGCCTGGGACAATGTACCAAAGTAATTGATGCCTTAAATTTACAACCTATTGTTATGGCAGATACGGCTGGTTCAGCAAAATACCTTAGTGAACAGGGTGAGGAACAAGAGTGTGCCATTGCTTCAGAGCTGGCTGCAAAGATTTATAAACTAAATATAGTTCAAACAAATATTGAGGACGACCCAAACAATACAACTCGATTTTTGGTAATGTCTAAAAACTTACAGCAAGAAAAAGATTCTAAGCAGGAGTATTTAACTAGTTGCATCATTGAAACCAAGAGCATTCCTTCGGCCTTATATAAGGCACTAGGCGGCTTTGCGACAAATGGTGTTAATATGATTAAGTTAGAAAGCTTTATAATTGAAGGAGATTTTAATAAAGCACAATTTTATATTGAGCTGGAAGGCCATTTGGGTGAAGCTTCAGTGGCCGGCGCTATGGAAGAGCTAAAAAGCTATACCAATAAATTAACTATTTTAGGTGAGTACCCTAAACATCAGTATCGCTCTAAATCTTAGTTATTATTCATCCAATGAACAATAAGCTGATGAGCAATTGCCATTGGTGGCGGAATCCAAATTCTTTTTTCACTTTTACCAACTAATATTTTTGTTAAGTCTTCTTTAGTAAGCCATACAGCTTCGACAATTTCTTCTTCATCAACTTTATAGTCAGGGTTGTCAACTTCTGCTGTACAACCAATCATTAGCGACGATGGGAAAGGCCAGGGTTGCGTAAATTTGTAAGACACATTTTTAGACTGCAAGCCTACCTCTTCATTAATTTCTCGAATAACTGCATCTTCAATTGTTTCGCCCGGTTCAACAAAACCAGCTAGTGCTGAAAACATGCCAGGGGGGAAACCTTTTTGACGACCCAATAAGCACTTATTGTTATGACATGGGAGCATAATAACAACTGGATCAACCCTTGGAAAATATTCACTCTGACATTGTTCACAAAACTTCTTATAGCCAGTATCTTTTGTTTTTAGTTTTATCCCAGCACACTTTGAACAATAGATGTTATTTTTATTCCATTCAAAATTAGATTTAGCTTGTGCAATAATCCCAGTACTAGGGTTATCTAAATTAGGTGCAATAGATCGCGCATCAATAAACTTTGAGGTTGCAAAACTGGGGTGTGATAATATTTGATCTAAATTAAGACCTGTTAAATCTACGGCATAAAAAGGCAACTCATCTTTTAAGCCTAAGAATAAAGGACGTGAATTATTAGTGAGTAATGGAGCTAGTTGATGATGTGAAATCCAGAGGATTTCAGGCTCATTGGGTCGATCGGCATTAATTTTAATTAATGGCCGGTCTTCAAAAAAGATCATAAAGCGTGATTTTTCAGAAGTAATAGCGTCTTGTTGCCATGCCTGATCACTTCTTAATTGGGAGGCACGATCGAGTGGATTATTGGCAAAGGTTATTGAATGCATATAAAAATATGTTGTTAACTATATTATTTTATTAAAGCAATTTTATATATCTGTCTGCTATAATATCTAGGGAGATTATACGGGTGAGTATATCTTGAACTCGGTCAGGCCTGAAAAGGAGCAGCCGTAGAGGCAATACTTGGGTTGTTTTAATCTCCCACTGAATTAAAGTGACATCGATATTTTATGGACGAACAAAGACACATACCTTTACCGCTTAAATACCGACCCAATAATTTTGCAGAATTAATTGGCCAAGAGTTAATGGCGCAAACAATTAAAAATGCCATTAAACTCAATCGAATTGCCAATGCCTATTTACTTACTGGGGTACGTGGAGTTGGTAAAACTACTACAGCACGTATAATTGCTAAGGCATTAAATTGTAATGAAGTAACTTTGGGCAATGGCGAGTTCAAAGAGCCATGCAGCAAATGTGACAACTGTATTGCAATTGGAGAATCTCGTAGTATCGATGTGTTAGAAATGGATGCAGCATCACGAACTGGTATATCAGATATTCGAGAATTAATTGACGGCGTACAATATGCGCCGGTATCTTCAAATTACAAAGTTTATATTATTGATGAGGTACACATGTTATCTAATGCTGCCTTTAACGGTCTTTTAAAAACTTTGGAAGAACCACCAAAGCATGTCAAATTTATTTTTGCGACTACTGAAGTTAGAAAAATACCAGCAACGATCCTGTCAAGATGTCAGCGCTATGACTTAAAGCGAATTGAACCACATGAATTAAGTGACTTCTTTAAAAGTATTTGCGATAAAGAGGCGGTTCCAATTGAAGACGGTGCACTCAAAATAATTTCTAGAGCTGCCGAAGGTTCAGTGCGTGATGGTTTATCACTCCTAGATCAAGCCATTGCTTATTCTGAATCAAACATTACAGAAGCATTAGTCAAAGATATGATTGGGCTCAATGACCCAATTGAAATCCTAAATCTAGTTTCACTTTTAATGGAAGGCCAAACGCTGGCAGCACTTGAGAAATTGAATTTATTATATGAAGGTGGCGCAGACCCTTTATTAATTTTAAGAGACTTAATTCATTTTGTGCACTATTTAACTTTATTTAAAGTTGATGCTGCAGAAAGTTTAAAATTATCTCATACCGAAGCAGAGTTTAAAGCGTTTGAAGAACTTGCTACCAAATTACAAGTAGGAACACTATCAATGGTTTGGCAAATGTTGCACAAAGGTCTCGGGGAAGTATCCAATACTTTTTCACCAATTAGTGCTTTGGAAATGCTGTTAATTCGGATTGCTTATACTGCAGATATTCCACATCCAAATGAATTAATTGAGGAGATATCAAGAATTATTGAAGAAGATGAGACGCTGGCTGTTGAGACAACCCCAGCACAGAAACAGTCATCAGTCCCAAAAATTGATCCTAAGGTGCAAGAAATTATCGACTTTTTCCCTGGAGCAGAAGTTGAAACATCAGATAATTAATATAGAAAGTAAGTAGATGACAGATTTTAATAACATGTTGAAACAAGCACAAGAACTGCAAGCCAAGATGGTTGAAGCGCAGAAAAAAGTTGAAGATCTTGAAGCAGAAGGTTCTGCCGGTGGTGGGTTAGTTAAGGTTACGGTTGATGGTAAGAATATGGTGAAGAATGTTTTTATTGATCCCTCATTATTAGTTGTAGATGAAGTTGATATTTTAGAAGACTTGGTCTTAGCAGCACATAATGATGCCAAAGATAAAGTGCAAAAGCAAACTGCTGATGCAATGAGTTCAATTACTGGTGGCTTAAAAATGCCTCCAGGCTTCAAGATGCCAATATAAGATGCGGCGTAAGTATTCAAATGAAGAAATCGATAAACTTATTTTACTAATAAGTAAGTTGCCAGGCTATGGACCAAAGTCCGCGAGTCGGGCCGTGCTCCACTTGCTTAAGCGCAAAGATCAACTCATGGTACCATTGTCAGAATCGTTACTATCAGCAAGTAAAAATATTCTTACTTGTGAAAACTGTGGCAATATTGATTTAGTTTCACCCTGCACTTTATGTAGTGAAAGTCAAAGAGACCAATCGCAGCTTTGTGTAGTAGAAGATGTTGCTGATTTATGGGCTTTGGAAAAGTCTGAAATTTATAGTGGCACCTATCATGTTTTAGGCGGCACCTTATCTGCAATTAATGGCATTGGTCCAGATGATCTAAAGATTAGAAAACTTGTTGAGCGGGCTAAGGCAGAAAATGTAACTGAAGTTATCTTGGCATTAAGTCCAACAGTGGATGGGCAAACCACTTCACATTACGTAGCCGATTGCTTGAAAGAAAGTGACGTTATTGTTTCAAGGTTAGGACAAGGATTGCCAATTGGGGGCGAACTTGATTATATGGATGAAGGCACGCTAGCTGCCGCATTGAGTTCACGACAAAAAGTTTAAGGATTTAAAATGCAGAATTACAATATCTTATTTATGGGAACGTCTAAATTTGCAGTGCCAATTTTAGAAGGCTTGTTGGAGTCCTCTGTTAACATACAAGCAGTTTTCAGTGCGCCACCAAAATTAGCAAACCGTGGTATGAAAAAAACCATGTCACCAGTGGCAAAATTTGCTGAAGAATATCAGCTCCCATTAGAGTATCCGCTCAGTCTCAAAGACCCTGAAACAATCAATAAAATCAAGGTGTTAAATCCAGATATCATCTTTGTTATCGCTTATGGCTATATATTACCCAAAGAAATTATTGAGATTCCACAGCTAGGCTGTTTTAATTTGCATGGCTCGTTATTACCCAAATATCGAGGGGCAGCTCCTATCCAAAGAGCTATTATTGCTGGCGATAAAATTACTGGTGTATCTTTTATTAAAATAGACGAAGGCTTGGATACGGGGGATATTATACTTGATGCTGAATTAGAAATTCAAGCTGAAGACACCTATCAAGAGCTAGAAAAAAAACTATCACAATTGGGCAAAAGAATTTTACCTAACTTTTTTGAAAAATTATCAACTAATGTTAAAGCTGTGCCACAAGATCATGCACAGTCAACGTATGCTGAGAAGATTGATAAAGTAGAAGCTAAAATTAATTGGCAAGATGAAGCTTGTCTAATTAATCAAAAAATTAGAGCCTTCAATCCAAACCCTGGCGCTTGGTTTGAGCTTGATGGTAAGCGCATCAAAGTTATGGGATCTAAAATAATTGATGCAGCTGGCAAACCTGGTGAAATTTTAACAGATGAATTTACTATTGCATGTGGCAATCAAGCAATTCAACCCACCACCTTAAAAAAAGAAGGCAAAGGACTAATTACTTTAGCTGAATTTTTAAAAGGCAATAAAGTTATTCCTGGCACACAATTATAAATGCGTTATAAAATAATTATTGAATATGACGGCTCACCATTCGTTGGCTGGCAACGACAAGACAATGGTTTGTCAGTGCAAGAATGTATCGAAACTGCGATTGAAAGTTTGTTTCAAGAAAAGCCAACATTGTTTGGTGCCGGTCGAACAGATTCTGGGGTGCATGCAACTGGTCAGGTAGCACACTTTGATATAACCACTAAAGAGCTTGATACTTATTCTATTAAAACGGGATTAAATCATTATCTTAAAGTTTATCCAATTTCTATTTTAGATGTAACCGAAGTTGATGCAGAATTTCACTCAAGGTTTGATGCTATTGAACGAAAATATCTCTATCGGATTATTAACCGCACCTCACCTTTATCAATTGAGAAGGGTAGAGCTTGGCTGGTGATGAAAGATTTAAACTTAGAAAAAATGCAAGCATGTGCACCTATTATTGAAGGCAAGCATGACTTTACGACATTTCGTTCAGTCAATTGTCAGTCGAAATCAGCTATAAAAACATTAACTAGTTGTAAAATTACTCGGCAAGATGACAATATTTACTTTGGCTTTGTAGCCCCATCATTCTTACAGCATCAAATTAGATCTATTGTTGGCACCATTAAAATGGTGGGTGAAGAACTCTGGGAAGTTGAGCGTTTTCAACAATCTTTAGAGGCCAAAGACCGCAGCAAGTGTGGTGCCTTAGCTCCTGCAGACGGCCTATACTTTATGGAAGTTAAATATTAAAAATATTTTAGATTTATCATTTTTTAAGATAGGGCGATGATTCCCAAGTCTTGGCATTGTTTTTGGGCAGTAACCAAAGCCTTATTAAAGCCGGCAAAGTAATAAGAATTTACCTGGATATCAAAAAATTCTGT
>Ga0114997_10000822_pt1 | contig 25871 bp, 21 predicted proteins | sample ArcticOcean_MG_C_2_FD_87045 | JGI IMG/M metagenome (GOLD analysis project Ga0114997, IMG submission 87045) | Marine microbial communities from western Arctic Ocean - ArcticOcean_MG_CB4_136 | ecosystem: Environmental > Aquatic > Marine > Oceanic | place: Arctic Ocean: Canada Basin | collected... | reverse complement strand
CAAACTTATTGGCGGTTTTACATATAAATATGTAAATCCAATAAACGTGTACGATTATATTGTACTACAGTATTACCGCCCACGTTTCTCTTCCAAATATACTTTTCCAAGAGCATGACGACAGACAAGTCTTCTAACTGTTTTATAACAAACAGCTAAAAACCTCATTTGTTGTCATTAGTTAGAGCCAAATTTAGCTCTTTTAACCGCAATTCCAGATTATTTATCCAGAAGAGGGTGAAACAGGTTTTATAAGTATAGTCTTAAGAAGTCAAGGAGCATGATCTATTAAGGTAAAAAAGAATGAGAACCCATTATTTATAAAATAATCTATATATATCAATATCTTATGATAATAATTCCTAACTAAATTATCTTCAAAATTATTATTCTTAATAAATTTAATCAAATATGTGTATATAACAGTAAAAAAAAATCTAATTATGCCAAAAATAAATCACTTTATAGCTCCAATATTAATCATATTTATTTTTATTACATATTATTTGATAAAAAACTTTTCAAACAAAAGCTTACATGCAGCGCCTGCTGTGGCAAGTGATTTGGTCGATAGTGTCACTGAAAAATTAATTAATGATGAATTATTAATAGAATATATTTATGAAGACTTAATATTAATTAAGAGTGGTCAAACATTTGGTAAAATTATTAAAAAATATAATATTTCAGAATCGGAGCAATATGAAATTTCTAAATTGCTGAATAGTGAAATTGATTTAAAACGTCTAAACATAGGAACAGAAATAGGTGTAACTTATTCAAGAGATAGTGATAAAATTAATATTAAAAAAATTAGTATTATTGATAAAGAAAATAACCAAACTAATCTAATCAAGCTTGCAGATGTCTATCAATTAGAGTCATCTTCTCTATTAATGCATGTTGAAACTATTAAAAAAGAAATCACTATAAAATCAAGTCTATATCAATCTGCTGTTGCAGCTGATGTTCCTCCAAATATAATAATGCAGTTTGTAAACCTTTATGGTTTTGATGTTGATTTCCAAAGAGAGATTAGAAATGGAAATAAGATGACTATTTATTATGAAGCTTTCATGGACAGTAAACTTAATATAATAAAATCTGGTAATATAAGTTTTGCATCTCTAACTTTAAAAAAAAATACATATAATCTCTATAGATATCTAACGCCAGACAACAACAAGGCTGAATATTTTGATGAGGCTGGAAAAAGTGCTGTTAAAGCATTAATGAAAACGCCCATTAATGGTGCAAGTTTATCATCAGGATTTGGATTAAGAAAGCATCCAATTCTTGGATATGATCGACTGCATCAGGGAGTTGATTTTGCGGCCCCATCAGGTACTCCGATTATGGCGGCAGGAACTGGTTTTATTGAAAGAATAGGAATGAATGGTGGTGCTGGCAACTTTATAAAAATCAAACATATAAACGGCTACAAGACAGCTTATGGACATATGAGTAAATTTGCATCTGGTCTTAAAAAGGGAACTAAAGTTACTCAAGGACAAACGATTGGTTTTGTGGGGTCTACAGGTATGTCAACGGGCCCACATTTACATTATGAAGTCATCTTTAATAATAAAAAAATTAATCCTATGGCGATGAAGCTTCCATCGGGCAGAAAGTTAAAAGGTAAAATACTTGATGATTTTGTTTCTCATGTAAGGAAGCTGAATGAAGAAATGAATCTTTATTAATTTATTCTTTTATAGCAGTTGCTTTTTTAACAATTTTTTTCTTAATAGTTACCATTTTTACTTTAGGTTTTTCATCTTCATTCTTATCTTCTTCTATTGGAATAGACTTAAGAGCTTTTGCAATATCAATAGGCTGGCTATTTACATCAGATACTGAAGGTTCCTTCTTAGAATTATCTTCAGTTTTTGAGATATTATTTTCATTAACTGGTTTTGTATTTTCCGCAGTATTTCTTGAATTACGCTCATTAAGCACCCTTATATAATGCTCTGCATGTTGAAGATAGTTTTCAGCAGCCACCCAATCACCAGCTGAAGTTGCATCTTTAGCAAGGTTTCTATATTTTTCTAATACTGTTGTTAAATTTCCAGAAACTTTAGGGCCCGAGTTAGGTTGATCACCCGGCCTTCGGTAATTATTATTTCTTTTAAATGGTCTGTTATTACTGCTACTTCTTGTATTTGAATATTTCATCTATTAATTTTTTATTTCGGAAAAAAATCGCTTAAACTATTTATATAAAAATAAATTTACTAGCAACTATTATTTGTAAACTAATGATTACTTATAAATTAAGCAAGTGCTATTTTTTTATTTTTTAGCAACAATACAACGTGGAATATTTGCTAAATCATTTTCAATAGAAACAATATTAAATTCATTATATTTCAATAAGTTAGACACTTCTTGAGACTGGCCAATTCCTACCTCTATAAACATGTAACAATTATTTTTTTTGCACAAGGTAATGTTATTAAATATTTTTTCATAACAATTTAGTCCATTATTATCTGCAAATAAAGCGATATGTGGTTCGTAATGCAAAATATCATGCTGTAGATTCTTTTCTTTATCCTCATGAGAAACATATGGAGGATTAGTTACTATAATGTCAAATTTATCTAAATCATAATCTTTAAAATCGGCTTTAAAAAAATCTAATTTTTCCGGGTTGCGTAGTATTTGCTTATTTATGTTTGCAATATCAATTGCTGATTGACTAATATCAATTCCAATTCCAGTTGCATTAACATATTCTTGTATCAATGAAATTATTATGCAGCCAGTTCCCGTTCCTAGATCAATAATATTTAGGTTACTACTCTTATTGGGAAAATACTTAAGAACATTTTCAATGATTAATTCTGTTTCTGGTCTAGGAATTAAAGTTGCTTTTGATACCTTAAAATCATTTTTCCAAAAGGATTTTTTTTCTACAATATGAGCTATAGGCTCCCTATTGGATCTTCGTTTAATAAGTTTAAGGTAATTTTTTATATAATTGTCACTAATTTCTTCATTTCTCTTTAGTTCAAAAACTTCACTAGTATAGCCGAGTAAAAATTTTAAAAGAATTTTTGCATCTAGTTGAGGGTTGGGAATATCAAGGTCTTTTAACTGAGTAATTCCAAGAGAAAGAGCTTTTTGAATAATCATTAATTATTGATTCTGGCTAGCAATAATTAAACTAGTAATTATTTCTTCAATGCCATTTGAATTTAATATTTGATCTAATTTATATAAAGTAAGATTTATTCTATGATCGGTTACTCTTCCTTGGGGAAAATTATATGTGCGTATTCTCTCAGATCGATCGCCACTACCAATTTGGGATTTTCTTTTCTCTGACATTTCAGAATCTTGTTTATTGCGCTCAAAATCATATAGGCGTGATTTTAGAACAAGCATGGCTTTAGCTTTATTTTTATGTTGTGATTTTTCATCTTGTTGTGTCACTACAATTCCAGATGGAGCATGAGTTATTCTAACTGCACTGTCAGTTGTGTTAACAGATTGGCCACCAGGGCCGCTTGATCTAAATACATCAATTCTTAAATCTTTTTCTTCTATATGAATATCTACGTCTTCTGCTTCTGGCAATACAACAATACTAGCTGCTGAAGTATGGATACGTCCTTGAGATTCTGTTTCAGGTACTCTTTGAACACGATGTACTCCTGATTCAAATTTTAGTTTTGAGTAAACTTTGTCGCCTGAAATTTTACATATTACTTCTTTTATTCCACCATGATCAGCATCAGAAGATGAGAGAAGTTCTAGTTTCCATTTCTGTACCTCAGCATAGCGTTGGTACATTCTTAATAAATCACCCGAAAATAATGCTGCCTCATCTCCTCCTGTCCCAGCTCTAATTTCCATGATAACATTTTTTTCATCAAGTGGATCCTTTGGAACTAAGCTGACCGTGAGAGTACTTTCTGCTTCAATTAACTTTTCCTTACATGAGTTAATTTCTTTTTTTGCCATTTCAATAATTTCTATATCATCGCCTTTAATTAAGGATTGTAGCTCCTCATGTTCTTTTTTATATTTGCTATAAATATTTATATTATCAACTATGGGTTTAAGATCTGAGTACTCTTTTGATATACTTACAAACTCTTCACTATCTCCCTTAACTTTACCCATTAAGTCTTCAAGCTCGTGACTTCTTGATAAGATTCTTGCTAAGTCTTGTTCTTTAATCATTTAAGCTTTCAACTCTTTCTTCAACTAATTTGACAACCTTATTGACTATGTCTTCATTGGAAATTTTATGGTCTGTAACGCCAGATAAATAAAGCATATTGGTTCCTTTTCCACCACCTGTAACACCTATATCACTGTTTAAAGCTTCACCTGGACCGTTAACAATACATCCAATTATTGATACCGTAATAGACTTCTTAATGTGTGATAATCTTTGCTCCAGTGTTTTAACAGTTTCAATAACTGGAAAGGCTTGTCTCGCACATGAGGGGCATGAAATAATTTTTACGCCTCTAGATCTTAAGTCTAAGCTCTTTAAAATCTCATATCCAATTTTAATTTCTTCTACTGGGTCAGCTGTTAGAGAAACCCTGATGGTATCACCAATTCCATGAGAGAGAAGTTTCCCAATGCTCATTGAAGATTTTATTGACCCACTAATATATGTTCCTGCTTCAGTCAAACCCAAGTGCAGTGGATAATTAGTTAAGTTACTTAACTTTTCATAGGCAGAACACATTGTATGTACGTTTGAGGCTTTAACACTTATTTTAAAATTATCAAAATTATTAGATTCTAATAGCTCTATGTTTTGCAGAGCGCTATCAACCAAAGCATCCGCACAAGGTTCTTTATATTTTTCTAATATATTTTTATCGAGAGAGCCTGCATTTACTCCTATGCGCATAGAAATATTATTGGCTTTTGCTGCAGCAACAACTTCTTTAATCTTTTCTGCGCCAATATTTCCTGGATTAATTCTTAAGCAAGCAGCGCCGGAGTCTGCAGCCTCTAATGCTCGCATGTAATGAAAATGTATGTCTGCAACAATTGGAACATTTACATTTTGAACTATTTCTTTTAATGCAGCCGTTGAATCTTTATTGGGACAAGAAACTCTGACTATATCTGCACCTTCATCTTCTAATTCTTTAATTTGATTAACGGTGGCATCTATATCTTCAGTTATAGTATTGGTCATTGACTGAATACTAACTGTGGCATCTCCACCAACTTTAACATTACCAACCATAATCTGCTTGGTTTTTTTTCTATTAATATTATTATCTATATTGTAGTTCATAAAATAATTATTATTTGAAAGTTTTTTTAAAACTTTATTTGTATTTGATACTTTTATAATTTATCTAGTTCAAATATATGATGAAGCGCCTTAACAGCTTTTTCAGTCTTTGCTCTATCTATAAGAACACTAATCTTAATTTCAGAAGTAGATATTACTTCAATGTTAATATTATTTTGAGACAAACATTCAAACATTTTTGCAGCTATTCCAGGTTGATTCCTCATGCCCGCACCAATTATAGATACCTTTGAAAGATTGTCTTCACTAATAATACTTTCAAACGAGATGGAGTTTTTTAAATCATCAATTATATCTAGAGATTTTTTAAGTTCTATTACTGGAACTGTAAAAGTTAAATTAGTTACTTTTCTATCAATAAAGTTATTTTGAACAATCATATCAACGTTAATATCTTTTGCGGATAAAGACTTAAAAATTGTTGCAGCAATACCAGGCTTATCTAAAAGATTTATAATTGTAATTTTTGCTTCATCCTTTGAGTAAGCAACACCTGTCACAGCATGCAGTTCATTGCTTTGAATATCTTCACTTATTAATGTGCCCTTGTTGTCTGGGTCAAAAGTTGATCGTACTTGTAATTTCACATTATGATTTATTGCAGACTCTACTGAAGTTGTTTGTAATACTTTTGCTCCTTGAGATGCCATTTCTATCATCTCTTCGTATGAAACTTTATCTAGCCTTTTAACATTGTCTACAATTCTAGGATCTGCTGTATAGACTCCGTCAACATCTGTATAAATATCACATCTTTCTGCGTTAATTGCTGAGGCTAAAAAGACTGCAGTGTTATCTGTTCCACCTCGACCAATTGTTGTTATTCTTCCGTCTAAAGATATTCCCTGAAACCCAGCAACAACTGCAACTTCTTTTTTTTTAAAGCCTTCTAATATATTTTTACTTTCAATCTTTGAAATAGTCGCATATCTGTGCGTACCTGAAGTATAAATTGGCAACTGCCATCCAAGCCAAGACCGGGCAGGTATATTCAATTCTTGTAAGGCTAGTGCCATTAGCCCAGCTGCAACCTGCTCGCCAGAGGCAACTATTGAGTCATATTCCGCATCATCTTTTGAACTAATTAAATCAATATTTTTAATTAGAGAATTTGTTGTTCCAGACATAGCTGAAACAGCTACTGCAATATTTGCCCCTGCATCATATTCATTTTTTATGATTTTAGCCGCAGACTTAATCAAATCAACTGATCCGACTGATGTGCCACCAAATTTAAGGACTAGTATAGGCATATTATTTATTTGCAGTTTATGAGGTGACTTTTGTTATTTTTTTTCTATATGTTGTTATGGCTAGAATTAATGTAAATAGCTATATTTAGCAAGAATAACTTTAAAAGAACACATGACTGAAATTAAAAATACTATAAATACTGAAGAAATAAATAAGTTTTCTCGAATCGCAGATGAATGGTGGAAAGCCAATGGAAAGTTTAAATCTCTTCATAAATTTAATCCAATACGCCTAAAATTTATAATAGATCAAACAATTACTAATTTTAATTGTGATCAAAATAATAAACAGCCACTTAAAGGCATTAAGATTCTTGATATTGGTTGTGGTGGTGGCTTACTTTCAGAACCTCTAGCTCGTCTAGGCGCTTCTGTCACTGCAATAGATGCTTCGGAAAATAATATAAAAGCTGCAACTGTTCACGCTAATAAAGCCAATATTAAAATTAATTATATAAATGGTGATATTGATAGTCTTGAATCTTCAGAAAAATTTGATGTTGTTTTAAATATGGAGGTAATTGAGCACGTAGATAATACAGAGTATTTTATGCAGAGCTGTTGTCGTCGCGTAAAAAATGATGGCTTAATATTTATAGCTACAATAAATAGGACAATGTTTTCTTTGGTGTTTGCAAAATACATGGCTGAGTATGTATTGGGATTTTTACCAAAGGGTACACATGACTGGAGTAAATTCTTATCACCAGAAGAAATTTATTCATTTCTGATTAGAAATAAGCTTACAGTTAAAGAAACGTTGGGTGTTAATTTTAACCCAATCCAAAATAAATGGTTTATATCAAGATTTACTCCAGCTAATTACATGGTACTGGGTAAAAAAATCAGCTAATATATTTTTTAATATTTATTATTTAGATATAATGAAGGAATAGATTCTCGGTATTTTTTAACTTCTTTTAGATTTAGTTCAGCTAATATTAAGCCAACTCCACTTTTTTTTTGTTTTATTATTTTCCCCCATGGCGATACAATAATACTATTCCCAAAAGTTTCTCTTCCCTTATAATGTAAGCCATATTGTGCTGGTGCAACAATAAAGCATCCTGTCTCAATAGCTCGAGCTCTAATTAAAGTTATCCAGTGTGCCTTACCTGTTGTTTTTGTAAATGCCGCAGGAACAAAAATTATCTTAGAGCCAGCTAAGGCAAGTTTTCTGAAAATATTTGGAAATCTTAGATCGTAGCATATTGTCATGCCCACATCAGCCCAAGGTGTCTTAGCTACGGACAATTTATTACCTTTTTTATATAATGCAGACTCATTATATGACTCGTTCTTTGATAGCATGACATCAAACATATGAATTTTATCATACTTTGAAACTATATTGCCACTATCATTTATTAAGTACGATCTATTTATTAGTTTATTTTTACTATGTTTAATAATTAATGAGCCAATCAAAATCCATACTGAATTAGCACTGGCTATTTCTTTTATCCTGATAAGAAAACTAGAGGTCTTTTCAGTAGGGCAAATTTTTAATAATTCATCTTTATTTGGATGCATAACATTAGAATTTTCTGGAGTAGCAATTAGGTTTGCTCCCTTCTGAACAGCTAAAGAAATTAATTTTTCAATTTTTTTTAAATTTTTATCAGTATTAGATTGACTATTAAGCTGAAGACATGCAACTTTAATCTTATTAAGATTCTTGTTCATTTATTAATAATTTATTTAAGTCTCCATTTGCTGCTATAGTTGCAAGATCATCATAGCCCCCAACATGGTTATTATTAATAAATATTTGTGGGACAGTTCTTATGCCATTAGATTTTTCTAACATTTCAGCATATGCAGATGTGTCTAATTGAATATTTAGCTCCTCATAGCTTAGATTTTTTTCTTTAAGTAGTTTTTTTGCACTAACACAATATCCACAATTATTTGATGTATAGACTATGATTTTATTTTTCATATAATGACTTATAATAGTAATTATAAATTTAACAATAAATATTAGCTTATATGATTAATAAAAAAAGGTATGCTCAGGCAAGAGACCGTGCATATAATATAAATGATCAAGATCAAACTATTGATAAATTTATTACTGAAAGATTTGTAGAACTAGTTCTTGAGCAAAAGAGACCATTTCAAAAAGCTCTTATCATTGGGGATAAAAATTATTTTACAGAAAAATATTTGAATAATATTGGAATTAAAAACATAAGCCATATTGATATTTCAAACAAATATTATGATATAAATAAAAATCAGAAAGTTACATACTTGCCTGAAAATGAAGAAATAGGTGATGTAGGAAATTTTGATTTAATATTAGGTCTATCATTAGTTAATTTTATAGAAGATATTCCAAAATTTTTAAAACAAATTAAAAATAATTTAGATCCAGGAGGATTATTATTATTAAATTTCTTTTCTGAAAATAATTTAATTGAGCTAAAAGAAATGTTTTATGAAACTGAATTAGATTTATACGATGGTATTTCACAAAGATTTATGCCTGTAATCGATATTAGAGAAATTGGAAATCTTATTAATTCCATAGGCTATTCAGATACTGTAGTATCTCGTGAAAATATTAATTATTCTTATGCATGCTTTAATAATATGTTAGAACACTTAAGACTTATGGCGTGCACAAATTTTCTTAACACAAAAGATAATAAAATTATTAATAAAAAATATATTAATAACTTAATTAAATATTTTGAAAATAGAAAAATAAATGGAGTATTTAATCTTACTTATAGCATTCTTATTACAAACTCATGGAAAAAGTAATCTAAAAAGAATTATTTTTTAGTATCTTCTGAATGACTTTGTTGCTTGCTGGTAACATATCTATATTGATAAGTTCATCTTTTTTTACCCATTTGAATTTTTGTGAATCCATTCCTTTGATTTTACCATCCCATATATCTGTAAAGTAAACTTGCATGGATAAAAAATATTCAGGATATTCAAAAAAAATATTCATCAAATAGTTAATTTTTTTTTTATCTATAGAGACATCTAATTCTTCTTTAATTTCCCTTATTGCTGCAATATCAAATTTTTCACCATTTTTTACTTTACCACCTGGGAACTCCCAAAAACCTGACATATTTTTCCCTTTTGGTCTCTGACAGATAAGAACTTCTTTACTTTTGTTTATTAAAATTACACAAGAACAAAAAAGAACATTCATGACTTATAGGAAGCATTTATATTGATATATTCATTTGAATAATCGCAAGTCATTATCTGAGCATTGCCTAGTCCAATTTTTAAATCAACTAAAATATTAATTCTATTTTTTTTCATATATTTTTTAAGAACAGATTCTTTGTAGTTTAAGTTTTTACTACCATTACTTGCAACTAAATTATCACCAAGACTTATACTAAATTTATTGGGATCAATAATTTGCTTTGATTTACCTATAGCCATTACAATTCTTCCCCAGTTTGGGTCTTCACCATAAATTGCTGTTTTAACTAAAGGCGACTCTGCAATTGACCTTGCAACTTTCTTTGCTGCTTTATTTGTTTTAGCTCCATTAACGTTAATTTGAATTAACTTTGTTGCACCTTCACCATCTTTAACAATTTGCTCTGCCAAATCCATCATAACACTTTTAAGCTTTAATTTAAAATCTCTTAATAGTTTATCATTTCTACTACTTACAAATTTATGCTTAGCCTTGTTTGTGCTAATGAGCATAACAGTATCATTCGTAGATTCGTCACCATCTACTGTAATACTATTAAATGTTTCTTCATTTATTTCTTTTAATAGTGACTGTAAAGCTGCTCTTGAAATATTGGCATCAGTAAAAATAAACCCTAACATAGTCGCCATGTTGGGTGCTATCATGCCAGAGCCTTTTGCAACACCATTGATTTGAACTTTTCTATTTCCAATAAGTGCTGTAGTCATTTTCATTTTAGGGTATGTATCTGTAGTCATGATGGCCTTAGCTGCAGCAAGCCAGTTAGATTTCTTATTTTCATTATTCACAGCTAATGCGTTAATTATTTTCTTATACGGATAGGGCTCACCAATCACTCCCGTTGAAGCTATAAAGATTTGGTTCATATTTATTGTAAATTTATTACTAATATTTTTAATAACTTCTTTTAGGGCTATCAAGCCAGCCTTTCCAGTATAGGCATTTGCATTTCCAGAGTTAATGAGTAACGCTTTAATTTTGCCTTTCTTAAGAAGTTTCTCATTCCAGTCTAGTGTTACTGATCTAGTTCGTGATTTCGTGAATACTTCTGCAATATTAAGTTCGCTATCAAATAAAAATAGAGCGAGATCATTCCGATTCAAATTATAAAGCCCTGCACAGTACGTATAAATGTTTATTCCTTGAATTAACTTCATAGACTTAATAATCTTAGGTGCTAAAGGAGATATTTTGTTAATCATTTGTAATTTAGGCTCTTTTGTTGTTTTTTTTATTACTGTAAGTATTTATAATCGTTGTATAATTGACAATGTTGTTACAGAGTATAAAAGTAATCATCATTCTAAATTAACTTGAACTTATAATATATTAAATGGCAAATTTATCCTCTTTTTTAGGCTCAATTTTTGGCTCTTACAATAAAAATAAATTAAAAGAGTTTCAGCTTATTGTTGCTAAAATTAATGAGATTGAACCTCAATACGAAGGTAAAACCCAAGCTGAATTAATTCAATTTACTGAAAATCTTAAAAGTGATTTTAAAAATGGCTCTTCTCTTAACGAATTACTTATTCCAGCTTTTGCAATAGTACGAGAGGCTGCGAAACAAACTCTAAACCAAAGACATTTTGATGTTCAGCTTGTTGGTGGTTTAGTTCTGCATAATGGTGCTATAGCTGAAATGAAAACTGGTGAAGGCAAAACTTTAGTATCAACGTTACCTGCATTTCTAAATGCTTTGTCTGGTGAGGGAGTGCATATTGTAACTGTAAATGATTACTTAGCTAAAAGAGATTCAGAGTGGATGGGAAGAATATTTAATTACCTAGGGTTATCTGTTGGTTGCATAACGAGTGAAATTAAAACAAATGATGAGCGTAAAGCTATGTATAGGTGTGATATAACTTACGGCACAAATAATGAATTTGGATTTGACTATCTTCGCGATAATCTGAAGTTACAAAAAGACCACATGGTACAGCGAGAGCATAGCTACTGTATCGTTGATGAGGTTGATAGTATTTTAATAGATGAATCTAGAACTCCTCTAGTAATATCTGGAGCAATGGAAGATAAGACTATTCTTTATAATACTATTGATGCTTTAATTCCGAATTTAAAACCTGATGACTATGAGATTGATGAAAAATCTAGATCTGTCAATCTAACTGAAATAGGAACTGATAGTGCTGAATCAATCTTATTGAAGAAGAAACTTATGCAATCTGAATCTCTTTACGATATAGAAAATGTTGCAATAGTTCATCATATTAATCAGGCTCTAAAGGCACATAAACTTTTTGAGAAGGATAGAGATTATATTGTCAATAATGGACAGGTTATAATTATTGATGAGTTCACTGGAAGGATGATGGAAGGTAGACGTTATGGCGATGGCTTACATCAGGCCATAGAGGCAAAGGAAAGAGTTTCAGTTCAAAGTGAGAGTCAAACTGTAGCCTCTATTACTTATCAGAATTACTTTAGGCTTTATAAAAAAATATCAGGAATGACAGGTACAGCACAAACTGAGGCTGAAGAATTTGCAGATATTTATAAATTATCTGTTTTTGACATACCAACTAATCAAAAGATTTCTAGAAAGGATCAACAAGATGTTATTTATCGAACAGAGAAAGAAAAGTATGATGCTATCGTTGATCAAGTTGTGGAGTGCCATGGCAAAAAACAACCCGTACTCATAGGAACTACAAGTATTGAAAAATCAGAAAGAATAGCAAAATTTTTATTAAAGAAGAAAATTAAACATAATATTCTTAATGCTAAACACCATGAGCAAGAGGCAGAAATAATTTCTAATGCTGGGTACCCTGGAGCTGTAACAATTGCAACAAATATGGCTGGAAGAGGTACAGATATACAGTTAGGTGGTAATTTAGAGTTTGCACTTGAAAAGAATAATAAGGATATCAATCCTGATAATTTAACTGAAGAAATAAAGAAAAATAAAGAAGAAGTTAAGCAGGCAGGTGGGTTATATGTAATTGGAAGTGAAAGACATGAGAGTCGACGTATAGATAATCAATTAAGAGGTCGTTCAGGTAGGCAAGGTGACCCTGGGGAAACAAAATTTTTTCTAAGTTTGGAAGATGATTTAATGCGAATCTTTGGATCTGATAAAATGGATAGCTTACTTAAAACACTAGGCTTGTCCGAAGGTGAATCAATTCAGCACGCCTGGATTAGCAAAGCATTAGAACGGGCACAAAAAAAAGTTGAAGGTAGAAACTTTGATATTAGAAAAACACTATTAAAGTTTGATGATGTATTGAATGATCAGAGACAAAATATTTTCGAGCAAAGACTGGATCTTATGGAGTCAGATGAGATAACTGAGATAATCAATGAAATGCAGTATGATACTATTGATGAATTTTTGGATATTCATATTCCAAAAGAGTCCTATGTTGAGCAATGGGATATAGATAACATAGAAAGTGATATTAAAATTTACTTAGCTCTAGAATCTAATATTAAGAAACTTGCAAAACAAGATGGTTTTGATAAAAATTTTCTTCAAGAACATTTATATAAAATAGTTAGAGAAAAATCTGCAAAACGCGCGCTAGGTCACTCTAAAGATTCAGTTGAGAATCTGGAAAGAATGTTATTACTAAGAACACTTGATGATAAGTGGAAAGATCACATAAATAATTTAGAACAACTGAGACAAACTATTGGTCTTCGTGGATATGGTCAAAGAGATCCATTAAGTGAATATAAAAATGAAGCTTTTGCTTTGTTTGAAAGTCTATTAATTAACCTTAAAAATGATGTTACAAAAACTTTTTCAAGAGTTGTTATTAAAGAAAATAGTGAAGTAAAAGAAAAAAAAGAAAATTTTTCTGAAGGAGTCGAGGGTAGCAAAAAAAATGTAAGAGATGAAAAAGTGCCTAGAAATTCTCTTTGTCCATGTGGCTCAAATAAAAAATATAAGCATTGTCATGGTAAGATATAGTCAATTAAACCAATAAAAACCTAAAGCTGCTATTCCTATAATAGCAATTAGCCCTATAAATACAGGATGTTTTATAAAATTCTTAGGTTCTCTAATTTTACCAAATTTACTGTCTAAAGCTTCGTTTGCTGCCGATGTCTTTTCAGAGAATAATCCATTTCTGCCTATTTGTAGATATCTTTCTTGTCTTGAGTGTTTTAATTCATTGCCATGTTGGTTTGATAAGGCCTTTAGATATTCTTCTATGGCATTTCCTGTATCTTCTATGACTTTACTTCTATTTCTATGTCCACCACCAAGTGGCTCAGGAATAATTTTATCAATAACATCAACCTTCAGCATATCAGCTGCTGTTAACTTAAGGGCTTCTGCTGCTTCAGGCGCCTTAGAGGAATCTTTCCATAAAATAGATGAACACCCCTCAGGTGAAATAACAGAATAAATAGAGTTTTCTAACATTAATACATTATTTCCTGTACCAATTGCTACTGCTCCACCTGAACCACCTTCACCAATTATTACAACTATAATTGGGACTCCAAGAGAAAGGCAGCACTCTGTAGCTTTTGCTATTGCATCTCCTTGCCCTCTTTGTTCAGCACCTAAGCCTGGATAAGCTCCAGGTGTATCGACAAACGATATAACTGGCATATCAAATTGCTCTGCTAACTTCATTAATCGAATTGCTTTTCTGTATCCTTCTGGTTTTGGCATTCCAAAATTATGTTTAATTCTCGAATTTGTATCATGCCCTTTTTCATGGCCAAGAACTAAAACAGATTGGCCTCTAAATCTACCAAATCCTCCTGTAATTGCTTTGTCTTCAGCAAAACTCCTATCTCCAGCTAGTTCAAAAAAATCAGTAATTAAATTATCAATATAGTCTTGTGTTTTAGGTCTTTCCGGATGTCTTGAAATTTGTGTTTTTTGCCAAGGGGTAATAGTAGAAAATATTTTTTTGTAAATATTCTTTATCAGCTGCTCAGCTTCAGCAATTTGTGTTATAGTCTCTTCTGATGGGTATTCTAAGTTTTGCTCTTTTAGCTCTATGATCTTAAGATCTAGTTCTTCTATTGGTTTTTCAAAATCTAAATATGTTTGCATGTAATATATTGTTTATATATCACTCAATTCATAGAATCTATTAATTCCTGTTGAGTAATTAATTGTTGGGCCTGACGTACAGATGCAGCATCAATTAATTTGCCATCTAGAGTTGCTGCACCTTGATGGGAATCCTCAGCTTCTTGCATTGCAGTTATTATTTTCTTAGCTCTTTCAATGGTAGTGGTTTTTGGAGTAAATAAATTATTTGCTAATTCTACCTGATTTGGATGAATTGCCCATTTGCCTTCACACCCTAATATAGCAGTTCTTTTACCTTGGGCATTATAGCCATCTGGATCTGAAAAATCTCCAAATGGTCCATCTATAATTCTAAGACCATGTGCTCTTCCAATAGTAGCCATTTTTGAAATCGGTGAGTGCCATAAGTCGTTCCAATGAACTAATCTTCCCTCAGGAGTTTCATGTGTTAAAATAGCATAATCTTCATTAGGACCACCAACATTTGTAGTTCTCATTCTTACTGACGCTGCGTAGTCGGCATAACCAAAATGTAACGACTCTATTCTTTTACTCCCAGTACAAATACTGTCTAAATTAACAATACCCATTGCTGTTTCAACAATCAGTTCAAAACCAATTTTTTTCTTTTTAGCAAACTTATTTTCAATTTGGGTTACCAGCATATCAATTGCATAAACATCTGCTGGCACTCCGACTTTTGGGATCATTATTAAATCTAATCTATCGCCTGTATTTTCCATTACATCAATTACATCTCTATAACAAAAGTTAGTATCAAGACCATTGATTCTAATGGATATTGTTTTTTTACCAAAGTCCATTTCGTTTAAAGCTTCAATTATATTCTTTTTAGCTTGATCTTTATCTGGTGGAGCAACTGCATCTTCAAGGTCAATGCAAATTACATCAGCTTTGCTATCTACAGCTTTTTTAAAAAACTCTGGCTTAGAACCAGGAACAAAAAGCTCTGATCTATTAACTCGTGTTATTATTTCTGGGACATTTGTAAAACTCATTTTTTTTAAATAACATTTTAACTATTTAATTACAAGAATTAATATCTTTTAATCCCATGAAGCTTTTGAAAGTGGGTGATTTTCTTTTACTATTTGTTTAAGTCTTTCGTCTAGTACATGGGTATAAATTTGAGTTGTTGAAATATCTTCATGTCCTAACATTTGTTGCAGAGAACGTAAATCAGCGCCATTGGCTAACAAGTGACTAGCAAAAGCATGTCTAAGTTTGTGAGGACTTATTCTATTTATTTTAATATTAGCCTTTCTCACAAGAAGATTAAGTAATTGTGCAAATCTTTGTCTAGTTATGTGGCCTGCTTTTGATTGCTTAGATGGAAAAATCCATTTTACTTCATTATCATTCTTAAAAAATAGTTTTCTGATTTTCAGATAATTACCAATAGTATTTTGAGTATCCTTGCTAATAGGAATTAATCTTTCTTTGTTTCCTTTTCCAGAGATTATAATAAAATTTTTATCTTGATATAAAGATGATAGTGTCATCGTCACAAGTTCACTTACTCGAATTCCAGATGCATACATTATTTCAATCATACAATTTAATCTTATACCTAGAGTAGATGTATCTTTTTTAGAGTATTGAATGATTTTTTCTATATCCTTAACACTAATTATTATTGGTAGCTTGCTATCTTGCTTTGGTTGCTTAATATTTTTAATCGGATTAATTTTTATCAATTTTTCCTCAATTAAAAAATCAAAAAATTGTGTATAGGATGATATTTTTCTAGCTAAAGAAGATTTTTCGAAGCCTTTACTTCTGAAGCCAGATAAAAATATTTCAAGTTTGTTTTCATCTAAATTAATAATATTTTCATTTTTCTTTATGCAATATTTTTCTAGCTGCTGTAAGTCACTTTTATAAGATATGGATGTATTTTTTGAAAGCCCTCTCTCAATAATTATCATTTCTATAAAATTATCAATATAAGTATTTTTTTGCATCACTAAAGGTCTTTATAACCTTCTTTATACGAAGGGTATTTCAATAAAATTTGAAAATCTTTCTTAACTAATGAGTTATCTACTCTCTTATTTTCAGAGAAAAAGCTTTCATTTTTATACAAGGGATCAAGCTTATCAAAATTAATTTTTTGTAAAATAGGCAGATTTTTAATTTTACAAATATAGTCTATAACTTGACTTAGGCTTGAAGGATAATCATCAGAAAAATTATAAATTATATTAGGTGTCTGTTTTTTCATTGATAGAGATAAAATAGATATAATATCTTCTATATGTATTCTGGAAAAAAACTGTCCTGGCTTATCAATATTTTTTATAGAACCCAAATTAATTCTTTTCAGAATATTTCGATCCTGCCCATATATACCTGCTAATCGAAATATTTTAAGTGGTAAATTATATCTTGAAGACAACTCAAGCCATTGTTTTTCTGCCTTTAGGCGATTTATTCCTTTTTTTGTTGTGGGGTTAGTTTGCGATAGCTCATTAACAAAGTTACCTTCGTGATCCCCATAAACATTAGTTGCAGATAAATAACCAATCCATTCTAATTTTTTATTTTGCGTTAAAAAATTTACATGATTATTAACAAAAGGATCTCCATCTATAGATGGGGGAGCTGAAATAAGAAGATGAGAAATACTTTCATCAATTAAAAATTGACTGACTTCATTATCTCTAATTAACTCAATGTTATTATTATCATTATTTAATTTTTTTACATTTCTAGTAGACCCCACAATAGAATATTCGCTTTGATCCAAGTAATTGGTTAGATGAGAGGCCGTATAGCCATATCCATATATTAATAATTTTTTCATTTATTATGCCTCTTAATATAACTATATCTTTAAATAACTAATTTAAAAAGAAACATACAATGATCAATAAAATTAAACGGGTTAGTACATTTTTAGTTTTAAGTGGAATTTTATTGACTAACCTTAATTTTTATCCTGCCAATATATTTTTTCACAGATTAGGTGCGTTAGGTTGGATAATAGTTGGCTATATAAAATCTGATAAGGCAATAATGACAAATTTTGGGCTTCAGATTCCAATTTTCTTACTGGGTTTTATTAAATTAGTTATTTAAATTATTCCACTCATTTTTTACATGAAGATCAGTTTCATTATAAAAATATTTTTTTCTTTGAGATTCAAAATCATTTGTATCAGCAATTTGCCTCAGTGCCCAAATTGCCATGGCTCTTACAAGTTCTGAGCTATCTGTTAAAAGTGGTAAAATATTATTAATAAAAATTTTATTATTAGAATTGCCTACTGCTATTAATACATTTCTAACAAATCTATTTCTACCTATCCGCTTTATACTGGAGCCTGAGAATTTTTGCCTAAACTCTTCGTCAGTTAGGCACAGTAAAGAACTTAAAGTTGGTTCAATTAATTCATCATTAGGCAAAAAATCTATATTTGTAGTTTTTTTTGCATATTTATTCCAAGGACAGATTGCTAGGCAATCATCACAACCATAAATTCGATTTCCAATTTTTTTAAGATAGATATTTGGAATATGAGATTTGTGTTCAATCGTTAAATAAGAAATACATTTTTTTGCATCAATCTTATAAGGTTCAATAATTGCATCAGTTGGGCAAATATCAATACATTGACTACATGAACCGCAATGATCTTTACTTGCACTGTTTGCATTAAGCTTAATATCTAAAAAGATTGATGATAAAAATAGCCAAGATCCATATTCTTTAGAAACTATATTAGTGTGTTTTCCTTGCCAGCCAACACCAGCTTGCATTGCCAAAGGTTTCTCCATTACGGGTGCTGTATCGACAAAATATTTTATTTCACAATTCTGAGTATCTAATATCCATCTTGAAAGTTTTTTTAGTTTTTTTTTAATAGAAAGGTGATAATCTCTACTTCGTGCATAAACTGAAATAATTCCTTTTTCTTTTTTTTTTAACAGATCTAACGAATTACTATTGTAATGGTAATTACTTCCTAAAATTAATATTGATTTAGTTTTATCCCAAAGTTTCTTAGGATCGGCTCTTTGCTCTGTTCTCTTTTCAAGCCAATCCATTTCTCCGTGGTAATTATTTTCTAGAAATTTATTTAGTTGAGTTTTTAAATCTACTGTGTGAGAAACATTTAATATTGATGCGACATCAAAGCCAAACTCTTTAGCTGCAGATAGGATGGACTCCTCTTGAGATCCTTTATCTATGTTGCTTTTTTCTGTTTTACCTGGCTTACTAATGGGTGAGCTAAAGTTTGAACTGTTTCTTTTGGACATATTTGAATAAATCTTAATACTTCGCTTTCCCAATTATCAATAATTTTCTTAGCGTGAAAGCTTTCTGTTTCCTTGTAATGGCAGATAATAAAATCTTTTAACACATTTTCCCAGTAATCACTTTGTATTGGCTGAAAAATTAGTGTTTCTTCATTTACTCGATATTTAAAATTTTTATCTATATCTTGAATAAATGCCATGCCACCTGTCATTCCTGCGCCAAAATTATCTCCTGTTTCACCTAAAATAACAATATTTCCACCAGTCATATACTCGCATCCATTTGAGCCACAGCCCTCTATTACTGCAGTTGCTCCAGAATTCCTTACGGCAAAACGTTCGCCTGCTTGTCCTGCGGCATACAGGCTTCCGCTTGTAGCTCCATACAAACAAGTATTTCCAATTATTGTATTTTCATTGCTAATTACTTTGGTGTGTCTATCAAACCTTAAAACAATTTTTCCACCAGATAAGCTTTTCCCAACGTAATCATTGGCGTCTCCTTCTACTCTAATTGTAAGTCCTTTTACAGCAAATGCACCTAATGATTGTCCAGCTGATCCAGATAAATTAATATTAATTTGGTCATCATTTATATCTGCATTCTTAATTTTATTATAAATTACTGATGATAATTTTGCGCCAATAGTTCTATCTGTATTTTTTACTGAATAATTCAATTCAATTTTTTGACCAGTTTCAAAAAACTTTGATACATCTTTAATAATTTTTTCATCTAATGTTGAGCCAGCTTCATTTATTCCTGTGTGATTAAAATATTCAACATTAGTTTCTTTTTCTGCTTGGATTAGCAATGAATTTAAATCTAAATCATCTAAATGTGCGGAGCCTCTTGATATTTGATACAACAAATCAGTTCTACCTATTATTTCTTTTAAGCTATTAAAACCTAATTGTGCTAATATTTCTCTTGCCTCTTCTGCTATAAAGCTAAACAGGTTAACAACTTTTTCAGGTGTTCCTGAAAACCTATTCCTTAAGTCTTCATCTTGTGTGCAAACTCCTACAGGGCAGGTATTGGAGTGGCACTGTCTAACCATGATACATCCCATTGCAACTAATGAAGTAGTTCCTAAATTAAACTCTTCAGCACCCATAAGTGCTGCCATTATTATATCGCGACCTGTTTTAATTCCACCATCTGTTCTTAATACTACTTTCTGTCTCAAGCCATTTAAAGTTAAAACTTGATTTACCTCAGTTAGGCCCATTTCCCATGGAATTCCAGCATACTTAATGCTTGTTTGTGGGCTAGCACCAGTGCCACCATTATGTCCAGAGATTAAAATTATATCAGCTTTTGCTTTGGCGACTCCTGCTGCAATTGTACCAATTCCAGAAGATGCAACTAACTTAACACAAACTCGGGCTCTTGGATTTACCTGCTTTAAGTCAAAAATTAATTGCGCAAGATCTTCAATTGAATATATGTCATGATGTGGTGGTGGCGATATTAATGTAACACCCATAGTTGAATATCTTAATTTTGCAATTTCAGCCGTAACTTTAAACCCGGGTAATTGACCACCCTCTCCTGGCTTTGCTCCTTGGGCGATTTTTATTTCAATTTCCTCACAGTTATTTAAATATTCTGTAGTTACTCCAAACCTTGCTGAGGCTACCTGTTTAACTCTAGAATTGGCATTATCACCATTTTTTCTTATTACTGCTCTTTCAATCGATTCTCCTCCTTCTCCACTGCATGAAGAGCCACCTATTCTATTCATCGCAATTGCTAATGTTTCATGAGCTTCTTTCGATAGAGCTCCGTGAGACATACTCCCACTTCCAAACCTTTTTCTAATTGCTGTTATTGATTCAACTTCAGCAACATTAATGGAAGGTTTTTTTGAATTAAATTCTAAAAGATCTCTAATGTTGATTGGAGCAAAATTTTTATGAGCTTCAGAATATGTTTTAAACATATCGTATGAATCCTTACTAACTGCTGATTGCAATAAGTGAATAAGTTTTCCATCATAAGCATGTGCCTCTCCACCACTTCTGTATCGATAAATACCACCTATTGGTAATGTTGCTGCATCAGTTGAAAATGCATAGTTATGTAACTCTTTAATTTTGTATTCAATACCACTTAACCCAATACCAGAGATTCTACTTTGAACGCCTAAGAAATACTCATTAACCATAGAGCGACTTAGGCCAACTGCTTCAAAATTAAATCCACCTCTATAAGCACTGACAACTGATATTCCAAGTTTTGCCATGATCTTAAGAAGCCCCTGATCAATAGCTTTTTTATATCTTTCTACACACTGCTCATATGTAAGGTCTTTGAACAAGCCTTTTTCGTGTCTTTCTCTAATACACTCTTGGGCTAAATAAGGATTTACTGTAGTTGCCCCAACACCAATTAAGACTGCAAAATAATGAGTGTCCAAACATTCGGCCGATTGAACATGCAAAGATATGAATGATCTTATGCCTTTTCTTGTTAAGTGACTGTGTACAGCAGCTGTAGCTAATATCATTGGAATTGAAACATAATCTTTGTTTGCATTGATATCAGTTAAAACTACGTGACTTTTACCACTAAGAACAGCTGCCTCAGCTTCAGCTTGAATTCTTTTAACTGTCTGCTTAAGCCCAGAATCATTAATACTAAAACAGCAATTAATTTTGACTGACTGCCTTTTTCCAAACTTAAGCATCTTGCTAAAAATACTATTCATTACAATAGGGCTATCCATTACAAAAACATTATCCTGATAGGAGTTAGAATCTAAAACATCTCTCAAGTTTCCAAACCTTGTTTTTAAACTCATGCGTGACTGCTCTCTCATGCTGTCTATTGGAGGATTTGTTACTTGACTGAATTTTTGTCTAAAAAAATGTGACAGAGGTCTAAATTTATCAGACAAAATTGCAATTGGAGTATCGTCTCCCATGCTGCCAGTAGCTTCTTTGGCTTCTTCAACCATAGGATAAAGAATGAGTTCTAATTCTTCCATAGTATATCCTGCAGCAATTTTTCTTTGTCGCAAATCCTGAGAATCAAATAGTGAAATTTCTTTTTTTGAAGTTATTTGCTTATCAATTCTGATAATCTTACTAACATACTCACTATAAGGAAATTCATTGGCTAGCTTATTTTTTAAATCAAAATTTTCATAAAGCTTTCCCTCTTTTAAATTTACTCCAATAATATCACCAGGTCCTAATCGACCTTTATATAAGATCTCTTTTTCATCTACTGGAACCATTCCAGTTTCAGAGCCAACAAAAATTAGATTGCTACTTGTGATAGTATATCGCATTGGTCTTAAGCCATTTCTATCCATTCCACCTATAACCCACTCACCATCGTATGCAGCAATCGCAGCTGGTCCATCCCATGGCTCTATAACTGCATTAGCAAATTCATACATATCTCTCTGCTTTTGTGGTAGTAGTTCACTTCTCTTTGACCAGGCTTCTGGTATTAACAGTGTTTTAGTTAGTGGGGCTGATCTTCCTGCCCTTATAAACATTTCAAAGGCTGCATCTAGTGCAGAAGAATCTGAGCTGCCTCGAACAATAATAGGCTTAACTTGATCACTGTTATCTCCAAATAACTCTGTTGCAATTCGTGTTTCATGATTTCGCATCCAATTAATATTACCTGATATAGTATTTATTTCTCCATTATGAGCTAGTGTTCTAAAAGGTTGCGCCAAAGCCCAGCTAGGAAATGTATTTGTTGAATACCTTTGATGAAATATTGCAAAAGATGAGATAAATCTTTCATCAGCAAGGTCTGGATAAAAAGTTGCTATATGCTCGGCTAAAAATAGACCTTTATATATAACTGTCTTAAAACTTAATGAACAAATATAAAAATCAGATATTTGTAAATTTAAAATTCTTTTTTCTATTCTTCTTCTTAATAAAAAAAGTTCTTTGTCTAGGTCTTCCTCTTTATCTCTTTCTATATTGTTTACAAACATAACCTGTTCAATTTCAGGTCTGGTTAGATTTGCCTTGATGCCCATTACGCTTGTATCTAATGGAACTTGTCTCCAACCATAGATATAATAACCATGCTCAATTAATTCAGACTCAACTATCGTTCGACATTTTTCTAATGCGGAGTAATCATTACGTGGCAAAAAGATCATGCCTACTCCTAATTCACCATCCATTAATTCATGGCCAGTTTTTTTTATCTCTTCTTCAAAAAAAGCTTTTGGTATATCTATATGAATACCTGCACCATCGCCCGTTTTTCCATCGGCATCGACTGCACCTCTATGCCAAACTGCTTTTAGAGCCTCAATCCCACTTATTACCACTCTTCTATTTGGGGTCCCGTCGATAGATGCAATAAAACCAACACCGCAAGCATCGTGTTCCTGAGAGGAATGGTATAATCCAACATCAGTGAGAGTCTTTTTATTTTTATTGTAACGATCTAGCCAATTCATTATAAAGCCTGCTTTAAATATTGATTTTTTTCCTGAATAAAACTATCTATTGATTCAGCAACATCTCTTCCATCTCTAATACCCCATACTACAAGAGAAGCCCCTCTTACTATATCTCCAGCAGCAAATACTCCTTCAATATCGGTCATCATAGATCTAAATTCTGTTTTTAAAGTACCCCACTTAGTTACTTTTAATTCATCAACATCAAACATTTTAGGAATATCTTCGGGATCAAATCCAAGTGCCGTAATTACCATATCGGCTTTAATTTTATAATCTGAATCTTTAACTGTTTCTGGTACTTGTCTTCCAGAAGTATCTGGATCACTCAATTGCATTCTAGAACACACAACTTCATTGATGGTTTTATTGCCAATAAAATCTTTTGGTGAAGATTTCCATAAAAATTCAACTCCTTCTTCTTCTGCATTCAAAACTTCTCTTGCAGAGCCGGGCATATTTTCTTTATCGCGCCTATACAAACATTTTACTGATTTAGCTTTTTGTCTGATGCAAGTTCGAACACAATCCATAGCAGTGTCACCTCCACCTATTACAACAACATCTTTACCCTCGGCATTTAATTCTCCACTATCAAAATCAGGTACATTATCTCCAAGGCCTTTTTTATTAGAGGCTATTAAAAAATCTAAAGCTGGCACCATATTCGAAAAACTTTTTTCTAAATTCAGTTTTTTTGCCTTATAAACCCCTGTTGCAATTAGTACTGCGTTATGTTTATTTTGTATTTCTTTAAATGAAATATCCTTACCTACTTCAATATTACAGTTAAACTTAATTCCACTGTCCTCTAAATAACTTATTCTTCTTTGAACTATATTTTTTTCCAATTTAAAGCTAGGTATTCCGTACATCAACAGTCCACCAGCTCGATCATAACGATCATAAATTTCTATGTTATAGCCTTGCTTGCGCAGCTGTTCTGCTGCTGCTAATCCCGCCGGCCCTGAGCCCACAATACCAATGGACTCTGATCTAATTTGATGAGCTGATAATTTAATTGGTTTAATCCAATTATTTTCAAATGCAGTATCGGTTATGTATTTTTCTACCGCACCAATCGTAACAGCTCCATGGCCAGATTGCTCTATTACACAGTTACCTTCACACAATCGATCTTGTGGACAAATTCTTCCACAAACTTCAGGCATATTATTAGTACTTGCCGAAAGCTCATAGGCTTCTTCTAATCGGTCTTCAGCAGCAAGCTTCAGCCAGTCCGGTATATGATTATGAAGTGGGCAATGGACTGTACAATAGGGAACTCCACACTGTGAACATCGACTTGATTGCTCTTTAGCTTTATTTTTTATAAAGCCTTCATAAATTTCCTTAAATTTTTTCTTTCTTGATTCAGAATCCTCTTTAGGAGGATAAGCCTGAGGGAGATCAACAAATTTTAACATCTTTACCATATTATGTCAGCATTAGTTACTTAATAAATGTTCATTAAAACAATTAATGAATTTTATATAGGCATAAGAGATAAAAACAAGTCATAAAGTATGACTTAAATTTAACAAAAATGTATAATATGCTAGGAAAACACTAAAAAAATACTAATGTGGAAAATATATATGCCATTATTATTGATTATTATTTTAGGTTTAGTTCAAGGAATTACAGAATTCTTGCCAATAAGCTCTTCCGCGCACCTAATTCTTGTTCCATATTTACTAGAAATAGATAATCAGGGCTTGGTAATAGATATTTGCCTACACATAGGAACTTTACTTGCTGTTGTTATCTATTTTAGAAAAGAACTAATTGATTATATTCAAGCAATACCAAGTTTGTTTAGACTTAACACAACTGCTGCGGCCCAAGATCTAAAAAAACTTATTCTAGCAACATTGCCAATAATTTTTGTTGGTGGCTTAGTGTTTTTATTCGGCATTAGCGACGTTCTCAGGAATTTATCTATAATTGGAATAGCCACAATTTTTTTTGGATTACTGTTGTACTTTGCAGACATTAAAAAAGGTGATTGCAATAGCATTTCAAATTCAAGTTTTAGAAACATATTTATAATTGGATGCTCACAAATTTTAGCTATTATTCCTGGAACAAGTCGAGCTGGCATTGTTTATACTTCTAGTAGATTTTTTAATATCTCACGTATTGAAGCAGCAAAATTTTCAATGCTACTTTCGATACCAACTATAATAATTTCATCTTTTGTTCCATTAATTCAGCTCATAAAAGAACCAAACATTGAAATTACATTTTATGCCTTGCTATCAATTATAATCGCATTTGTTACAGCAATTATATCAATAAATTTTTTACTAAAATGGGTAGCAAATCATACGATGTTACCATTTGTTATTTATAGATT
>Ga0114997_10000820_pt1 | contig 25900 bp, 22 predicted proteins | sample ArcticOcean_MG_C_2_FD_87045 | JGI IMG/M metagenome (GOLD analysis project Ga0114997, IMG submission 87045) | Marine microbial communities from western Arctic Ocean - ArcticOcean_MG_CB4_136 | ecosystem: Environmental > Aquatic > Marine > Oceanic | place: Arctic Ocean: Canada Basin | collected... | reverse complement strand
TAGATGATGGTGGGTATTTACAAGTCCTGGAGTAATTAGGCATCCATGCGCGTTTATCACATTATTCTCACCTTTGGATATAAGATTTTGCCCTATTTCTGTTATTTGACCTTCTGAAATCCTTATATCATTGTCGGTCAACTCCCTACGCTCATCATCCATAGTTAAAATAGAATCTGCTTGGCGAATAAGTATTCCATTTTTCATAGATTTTTTACCTTTCTTTTTGATACTTTATCTGGTTGGAAATCTGCCGAGCAATTAATGATTGCTTAATAAAGGCAACTATGAAGAAGCTAGTTAATATAAGTATGATTGTTGGAGCGGGCGCACTATCAATAAAAAAGCTAAGATAAATGCCCAAGAAACCTGAAATAATGGTTACAATTACTGCGATTATTAACATTTTTTCAAACCGGTTGGTAAGTAAGAATGCAATTGCTCCAGGTGCAATTAAGAGGCCAATTGATAGGATGATGCCGACAGCTGAAAGAGTGGCGACTATCGTAAGTGATATCATTGCAAGTAAACTGTAGTGGATCAACTTTACAGGTAAACCTGCCGCCTGCGCTTGAATTGGATCGAAAGAGTGCAACAAAAAATCTTTACGTTTTGCTATTAATATCAATGAGATAGATAATGAAACTAAACCTGAAGTCCACAAATTGCTTTTGCTGATACCAAGCATATTTCCAAATAAAATATGATCAAGATGCACGTCAGTTGTTATTTTTGTATATAACACTATCCCAAAGCCAAACATTCCTGAGAATACAATACCCATTACTGTGTCTTGCTTAATGCGGCTATTCTCACTAAGAAAACCTGTAGCTAAAGCGCAAACCATTCCAGCGCAAAACGCGCCAATAATTAATGGGATATTTAGTAAATAAGCAATTACTACACCTGGTAAAACGGAATGGCTTATAGCGTCGCCCATAAGTGACCATCCTTTTAAGACTAAGTAACATGATAATAAGGCTGTTGGGATGGAAATGATCAGCATGATGTAAAATGCTTTAGTCATAAAACTAAATTGAAATGGCAGGAACAGCGCCTCTATCATATTTGCACCTCTAAGGCATACTTTGCTCTCCGTTTTGCTGCAATAAAACCATGTTTGGGTGCGAATAAGAAAACCAAAATGAAGATTAATGTTTGTAAAGAAACAATTAATCCACCAGTGGCCCCATCAACAAAAAAGCTAAGGTAAGCTCCCGTGAAGCTCGTAATCGAACCTATTAAGACACTTAAGACTAGCAATCGTGGAAATCTATCTGTCAGTAAGTAGGCAGTGGCGCCAGGTGTAACTACCATAGCAATAACGAGGAAGGCGCCAACTGTCTGCAACGCAGCTACACAGGAAGCTGAAAGCAAGGTAAAAAATAGCAGTTTCAATCGGTCAGGATTTAAACCAATAGAACGTGCATGGTTTTCATCAAAAAATGTGACCATCAGATCTTTCCACTTAGCGATTAAGATTATTAATGAAACAAAACCAATTATAGCTAGTTGTAGGGTATCATATGGTGTGATGGCTAAAATATTTCCCATTGTTATAGTTTGAATACTTACTGACATGGGATAAAGAGAAACCATAAAGAGACCCAACCCAAAGAATGATGTAAAAATTAGTCCAATAATCGCATCCTCTTTCAGGCCAGTACGCTGATTTAGAAAGAGCATTGCCCCTGCGGCCAAACCACCTGCGGCAAAAGCCCCAAATGCAAAAGGCAATCCAAGCATGTAAGCTCCTGCTACACCAGGAACAATTGAGTGGCTTAGGGCATCTCCAATTAGCGACCAACCTTTCAACATTAAATATGCTGATAAAAAAGCACACACTCCACCAACTAAGGAGCTTACCCACATGGCGTTAAACATGTAATTATATGAAAATGGCAAGAGTAGAATCTCAAACATCATCTTTTGTCTTTTTATCATTGTCATAGAGTACGAATGGGCGTTCATCGTCAGTTATAACGGTGATTTCACGCTTATCATCATCGTCATGTAGATCTGACCCACCCAAAACGAAGTGGCGTAGAACACCACCAAATGCTAATTCTAGATTTTCTCTGGTGAATGTTGTATCTGTTGGACCATGTGCAAGCACTGTTTGCTTAACTAGAATGGATCTGTCACAGAACTCTGGAACTGATCCTAAATTATGAGTTGAAACCAACATTACCCGACCTTCATCTCTCATTTCGCGCAATAATCTTATAATTGCATCTTCCGTCTGAACATCAACACCAGTAAATGGTTCATCTAATAAAATAACCTTACCATTTTGTGCTAACGCGCGGGCAAGGAATACACGTTTGCGTTGGCCGCCTGATAATTCACCAATTTGATGTTTGCGAAACTCAACCATATTGACGCGTTCTAGTGCAATTGTTACCGCCTGGTGATCCGTTATTTTTGGATTTCTTAGAAATCCCATATAGCCATATCGCCCCATCATGACTACATCTTCAACTAAAACTGGAAAGCTCCAATCTACCTCTTCCGCCTGTGGCACGTAGGCTACTATATTTTTCTTTAATGCGGCCTTTACTGACAGTCCCAAGATACTGATCTCACCTGTCGCAGCAGGTATAAAACCCATTAGTGCCTTAAATAAAGTTGACTTTCCCGCACCATTTACTCCAACTAATGCAGTAATTGTTCCCGTTGGTATCTCAAAACTTGCATTCCGTAATGCAGTGTGTCCGTTACGGTAAGTTACAGTCACATTTTTTACAATTATTCCTGAACTTAAGTTATTTTCCACATTAAAAATTTTGATACCCCTAAATTAAGTTTAACTTCATTGATTGGTTAAAGCATTCGCAATGGTCTCAGTTGTTACCCTTAAAAGGTCTAGATAAGTAGGAACAGGGCCATCTGATTCAGTTAAGCTATCAACATATAGCATCCCACCATAAGTAGCTCCAGTTTCGCGAGCTACCTGTTTTGCTGGCGCCTGTGATACAGTGCTTTCACAAAATACAGCTGAGATTTTATTTTCACGGATGCTATCAATGACTTTACGCACTTGTTGTGGGGTACCTTGAGCATCTGCATTTATTGGCCAGAGATAAAGCTCTTTCATTTTAAAATCGCGAATTAAGTAACTAAAGGCTCCCTCACAGGTAACGAGCCAACGCTGCTCTTCTGGGATAGCCATAATTTTAGTTTTTAATGGTAAAATTGTGTCTGAAATTTTCTTTTTATAGATTTTAGAATTTGTGCGATAAGTTGCTGCATTTTTTGGATCATGCGTTATGAATGCATCTCGTATATTATCTATGTATATTAGGGCACTCGTAATGCTCATCCAGGCGTGAGGATTTGGCTTTCCTGTATACTCACCTTCCGTAATGCTCATAGGTGAAATACCATTGCTTAGAGTGACGCTAGGGACTTCTGACAAATTTGAAAAAAATTGTTTGAACCATAATTCTAAATTCAATCCATTCCATAAAATTAAATCGGCATCTTGAGCTTTGATAATATCGCGAGGAGTGGGCTGGTAACCATGTATTTCGGCGCCTGCTTTTGTAATTGATTCTACTATAGCAACGTCTCCCGCAACATTTTTTGCCATATCTGCAATGACAGTGAATGTAGTGACGGCTTTAAATTTTTTCGCGTTTGTAATTGATGATCCGCTTATTAATAAAAAAAGAGTGAAGAAAGTAATTAAAATTCGATTATTTGGAAAAAATTTGTTCATTAACAGATCATCCTTCAGGCAGTTAGTTTTACTTAATTTTAGATATAAGACACTATAATTATTGTCAATGAAAATGATAATCATTCTCAACTAGATAATTTTATTTAATAAAATTAGTTATTTAATACCTTCATTATTGTTTGTTAATTTAAAAATATACGTTTATTAGAATATGTTAATACTTTATCTTTAAGGAGCACTGTCAGTGCGTGATCCAAAATACGATATTCTCTTTGAACCTGTTAAGATAGGACCAGTCCAAACTCGCAACAGATTTTATCAAGTTCCTCATTGTAGTGGTATGGGATATCGCTATCCAAATGCTGAGGCCAGAATGCGTGGAATAAAAGCGGAGGGTGGATGGGGCGTTGTTTCAACTCAAGAAACTGAAATTCATCCAACATCTGATCTTTCTCCGGCAAATGAGGCGCGTCTTTGGGATGACAGTGATATCCCCAATTTAAAACTTATGTCAGATGCTGTTCATGCTCATGATAGCTTGGCTGCGATTCAATTGGTACACGGAGGAATTAATGCGCCTAACCGGTATTCACGCCTCTCGCCGATGTCACCGTCCCATGCCGCTTTGTCAAATAATGATCCTTATCAAGCACGTGAAATGGACAAAGCGGATATAAAAGCTTTTCGAGGCTGGCACGTAGATGCAGCGAAACGTGCAAAAAAAGCAGGTTTTGATATAATTTATGTTTATGCTGGGCATGATATGACGTTGTTGCAACATTTTTTATTGGCGCGTCATAATCATAGAGCTGATGAATATGGTGGTTCTTTTGAAAATCGTCTTAGATTATTCAGAGAAGTTATTGAGGATACTAAATTGGCAGTTGGTGACACTTGTGCAGTTGCTGTTCGCTTGGCTGTGGATGAATTGATGGGCGCTAAAGGCTTTCGTCACGAAATCGAGGGCAAAGATATCATCGAGGCGCTTGCTGAAGAACCTGACTTATGGGACGTGAATTTGGCTGATTGGTCTAACGATAGTCAAACATCAAGATTTGCTAAAGAAGGCTATCAAGAACCTTATACTGCTTTTGTAAAATCGGTCACGACTAAGCCAGTGGTTGGGGTAGGGCGTTATACCTCTCCCGATAAAATGGTAGATTTAATTAAAAAAAACCATATGGACCTGATAGGAGCTGCTAGACCCTCAATAGCAGATCCATTCTTACCATTAAAAATTAGAGAAGGTCGTCTTGAAGAAATTAGGGAGTGCATTGGGTGCAATATTTGTGTGAGTGGCGACAATACGAATAGTCCAATGCGGTGCACACAAAATCCAACTGTTGGCGAGGAGTGGAGGCGTAACTGGCATCCAGAAATATTACCAAATACGCCTTCATCGAAGAAATATCTTATTATTGGTGGAGGACCGTCGGGTTTGGAGGCGGCAACTTCATTAATTAAGAGTGGAAATGATGTCGTTTTAGCAGATGGAGCTAATTACTGGGGCGGTAGAGTGACACTTGAAAGCAAATTGCCCGGTTTGGCGGAATGGGCAAGAGTTAGGGATTGGCGAATGTGGCAACTCCAACAAGTATCAAACGCAAATCTATATCTTAACAGTCAACTATCTTCAGAAGATATTTTAAGTTATGGAATAGAAAATATTGTTTTAGCAACAGGTGCTAGTTGGCGTTCTGATGGCGTTGGACGAGTGCACAGGCAATCCCTAAAATATCTTAATAATGATAGAAACTTCACTCCAGATGACATCATGATGGGTAAGCTTTCGAACGATAAATTGACTGGTCCTATAGTGATATTTGATGATGATCAATTTTACATGGGAAGTATTATGGCTGAAGTGGCTATAAAAACAGGTCGTAAAGTAGTTTTTGTAACCTCAACACCCAATGTTGCGGCATGGTCTGAAAATACTCTAGAACAAGGACGCATCCAAAGCCGATTAATTAAATTGGGTGTTGAGATAATAGCCTCACACGAACTTTTTGATCAGCAAAATGATAGGTTACATATCGCTTGTTCTTATTCAGGTAATACTCGGAAAGTTCATTGTGATACGTTAATATTGGTAACTTCACGTCTACCAAATGATCTATTATGGAAAGAGTTACTGGCCAAAAAAGAAGATTGGAGTGATAAGGGAATTAACACTGTAACACGTATCGGTGATTGTTTACAGCCGGGATTAATCGCAATGGCCGTTCAATCAGGTCATAATTATGTAAGAGAAATTATTGATAATAACTCGAACGCATTTAGACGCGAAGACCAAAACTTTGCTAGGTAATTATATAAGTTATTTTGTTTTTAACCTAAACCAACAGTAGATAAATTGCTGAGAAGTTTCAAAAGGTGTTTGGTGTAGGTTAATTTCACTTCCAAGAAGTTGAAAATCATTGCCTAACTCTTCTGCCAGGCTCTGTTCACTATATTTCACCGTATCTAAGCCACTGCATTTATCTGGCCCATTAGGACCAAAAGTGGCAAGAACCACTACACCATTACTTTTAAGACTTCTTTTTAAGTTGTCTTTATATTTTTTACGTTGTTTTGCTTCGGTTAAAAAATGGAAGACAGCTCGATCATGCCATAAATCAAATTGATTTTCTCTGGTTGTGATTGTTGAAATATCACCAATTTCTATAAAAATTGTACGTCCCAGCTTTCCAAGTCTTTTTAACGTTTGTTTAATTGCCTCATCAGAAATATCGAGTAAAGTTAAATTGCTGTAATCTAAAGAAACAAGGTCATCCACTAATGTTGACCTTCCAGCACCAATATCAACTAGTGCTTGGTCTTTTCTGGGACAATACTTCTTAATTAGTTCTAAGGAAATTTCTAAGTGGTTGCTGTACCAACTTACAGCATCAATCTTTTTGGTTTTATAAACATTATTCCAGAATGTATCTCTACTCATTATTTTTACTCATTTTCTTTTTTCTTGCCCGAGTGTCTTCGGTAGCCTTTACAGAGCCGTTGTGAAAAGTTCCAAACCAGCGATCCCAGGGCATTTCTTGATTTCCATAATTACATTCATAATATCTATGATGGAGCTGATGATAAAAAGTTCCAAGAGCCAATTTTTTCTTATCTTTTATCAGTAAATCTTCATAGCCTGCATGTGTCATAGCGGCACCAGGACCATTATAAATGACATGATAAATAACATGTATTGGATGGGAAGCGATTACCCAATGAATGCAGATGGAGGATAGGTAAAAAAGGTGCTCTACTGGATGCATTGATAGGCCTGACCACGGACCAATATTAATATTTCTATGATGCAAAGAGTGGTACCGCTTATAAAAAAATGGAAAATGAAGAAAACGATGTATCCAGTAGAAATGAAACGCTGACCAAACTGGTAAAAGTATTAACATGCCAACAAACCATAAAGGATTATTGCTAAAACTATTTACAGGAGTATACTCGTTAGCCATTAACCAAATTGTTACCACATGAAAGGCAGTAATGAGAAATACACCACTTGTGATAGACCAAAACATGTTATCTTTTACTTGGTCTGAAAATAAAAAATTCCTATTATTTTTGGTCAAACCTCGTTTATCAAATTTTAGCTTATTGCCTTGGCTTTTTCGAATATACAAAAAATAATGTAATGAACCTGCAACAAAAACCATCAAGGTAAGGTTTATAAAATAAGTTTTTAGAATCCAACTATAATGAAAATTCTTGGCTTCCTCCAAAGAGGGGTAAACGAAGAACCATAATGCGGTTGCTGCAATAACCATAAGCACTCGCTCTGATAATGAAAGCCAGTTTTTATGAAACCATTTCAATAGAAATATTGGTTCATTAAGGTGAGTGAATGGTGATGGATCTGCCAAGGGCAAATCTGGATGATAATTCCATTCTTTTGATTTATTTTCATTCATAATGGTACCAGTAAAAAAGCTAGATACTTAAGAGTATATTTTGCGTTAACTTATTTTATTTAATACTAGCGACAAGATATGTCGTTATTTATTATTTAACACCTTATTTTGAACCTTTGCTAATACAAATTTTAATCATGAGAGATTTTGTCTTGCCCATCGATCCGGACATAATCCTCACTAGCTCCAAACTGCTCACCTTTTTTAAGCAAACCCGCACCAGGTATGAAATTGACTTCTAAGCGTATGCCATCAGGATCCTCAAATAAAACATAGTAATAACCTGGCGCCCAATCTCTTTCCTCTGGTCCACGAATGATTTTAGCACCCAACTCAGCTGCTAATATTGCTGTCTTATCAACGTCATTCTGTGATCTTGCTCGGAGGCATAGGTGATGTAATCCAACACGATATTGCTCGAAGCGTTCATCCAAGAATTCAGGATCACATTTGCGAATACCAATCGCTGTTCGGGCGCCGACATGATAGCAAAAGTCGGCTCCATCATGAACTAAAGACATACCAAATTGAGGTAAAAGGCCACTGTAGAAACTACGTGCTTTTTCAAATTGGCTGACCGTCAAAATTACGTGCGCCATTCCATTTATTCCAATTTGATTATTTTCCTCAGTCATGTTGTTGTCATCGCACTACCAAAAGACTTAACGGCATCTGCACGACCTGGTGAAGGAGGGATATTTAAACCCCGATCACAGGCGGGTCGAGTGCGCATTTGCTCCATCCATCGTTCAAGTTCCTTTAAACCATCAGTTGGAACGCGCGCCCAGCGATGGCTTCGGATCCAAGACCAATTCGAAATGTCTGCAATTGAGAAATCATCTGTTAACCAAGTTCGTCCTTCTAGCCTGGTATTTAAGACCTCATATAAACGGCGAGTTTCATTATGATAACGGGCTCGGGCATCTGGTACATCAGTGAAAAAGTATCGCTCAAACACTACAGCTTGACCCTGCATCGGTCCAATACCGCTGGCTTGAAACATAAGCCACTGCATAACTTCTTGGCGCTGAACACCCTTTTTGGGAAGTAGTTCGCCTGTTTTCTCAGCTAAATAAAATAGAATAGCATTTGAATCAAAAATAATGAGGCCATCTGCGCCATGATCCACGATAACGGGGATGCGTCCATTCGGATTCATTTTAAGAAAAGGAGGTTTGTGCTGATCACCGGCAGCTAAGTCAACATTTTTAACTGTGTAATCCAGTGAGAGTTCTTCAAGAACCATTGCTGCTTTCCAGCCATTTGGCGTTGGGGAAGTATATAAGTCTATCATTATAATTACCTACCTTTTTTAACTGGACAAAATCTTAAGTAACATGACACATTTGGAGAAATGATCAACGATCAAATATTGGAGGTTTTCACCATGACTGAAATCAAATGGTATTTTGATTTTATATCGCCTTTTGCATATTTACAGATGGCGCAATTTTCTAAATTACCTAACAGTATCAAGATTAAACCAATTCCGGTTGTTTTTGGGGGATTGTTAGCTAGCTGGGGTCAGCTCGGACCAGCTGAAATCCCTCCAAAGCGGCAATTTGTTTATCGTTTCTTTCAATGGAATGCTGATCGTTTAGGTGTTCCATTTAAAATGCCAGCACGTCATCCATTTAATCCACTCTCGTCACTTAGACTTTGTATTGCGTCGGGAGGAAAAACAGAACAAGTGCGCGCGGTTTATGATTTAATATATGGGCAAGGCATTCAACCGGATACTCCAGAAGGTCTTCAAAAAATGGCACAGGTATTAGAAGTTGCAAATCCAGAATTAATTATAAAGAATTCTGAGATAAAGGAGATACTTCGTAGTAACACTGAAAATGCAGTGAAGGACGGTGTTTTTGGTGTACCTAGCTTTGTAGTAAACGGGGAAGTATTTTGGGGTGGTGACTCGACTGATATGATGCTTGATTTTTTTAACAACCCTAACCTTTTCCAGACACCTGAAATGAAGAGAATTTCTGAAATGCCAATGGGTGTAATACGAAATAAATAATTAATAATCTTGTAATATGTATTTTCTCCCTCTGTGAGTTTGATTTGTTACCAATGCATATTTAGTGAGGGCTCAAGGTTTTAACTTACCATTTGTCCTCTAAACTTAGATTGTAAGAAAAGTCCTTTTACACTTGACGTATCATTTCACGCAGATTATCCACACACACGGTTTGGCGAGGTAGCTCAGTTGGTTAGAGCAGCGGAATCATAATCCGGAGGTCGGTGGTTCAAGTCCACTTCTCGCTACCAAACCGCCTTACCTCTCGTTTTATAACGCTCTATACAAAGACTGCCTAGAACAGCCAACCTGTTGAGCTATGAAGTAGCACCCAAACCCTCTGAATGTAGGGTTTTTATTGTGTCTGTATTGATTGCTTTCTTACTAACGTTATAAACTCGCTAAATTAAGGTTTGACCACAAAATTTTATAATCATTCTTTGAACATTACTTTGTAAACTGTTGCATAATTGACCGCTGCTGTTGAGTTAGTTAATTAAGCAATTGTAGAACTTTTGAAATAGGAGATCCTGTTTGGTGGGTAAGCTTATTTGTGTTGTAAATAAAACATTAATTATCAGAAGGATGAGCATCTTATATTGATATTGTACCTTTTAAATAGAATTTAGATTTACCTCCAATTTCAACTCTCTGAGGCATTAATTTACAGGATAGTTCTCCTCCTCTTTCTGAGCACTGATACGCTAATAATGTATCTTTTTTTAAGACCTTTGCCCAATATGGTGTTAATAAAGTGTGAGCTGAACCAGTTACAGGATCTTCATTTATGCCCGTTTGAGGCGCAAAGAAACGAGAAACAAAATCCACTTTATCACCGACTGCGCTTATAATCACACCCCTACACTTTAGTTTTGAGATTTTACTAAAGTCAGGCTTTATAGATTTGATTACAGTTTCACTTTTAAAAATAGCTAAATAGTCATCTTTTCCTTTGAATAAACCTTCAGGTTTTAGAGTTAAGGCTTCATTGATTAATTTAGTTATCTTGACAGGTTTTGGTACATCTCTTGGGAAATCAAGAAATATTTTATCGTGATGCTTAAATGATTTCAGGATTCCGCTTCTTGAACTGAACAATATTTTATGTTCATCTTTTGCTAAATATTCGTCAAAAAGAACTCGAGACGTTGCAAGAGTTGCGTGTCCACACAAATCAACTTCGGTCATTGGAGTAAACCACCTTAATTCATAAGGATATGTATTTAAGTTCACAAAAGCAGTTTCTGCAAGGTTATTTTCCATCGCAATTGATTGCATTTTCTCGTCAGGTAACCATTCATATAAAGGGCAAACTGCAGCTGGATTTCCTGTGAATACTTTTTCTGCAAAGGCATCTACTTGGTAAATCTTTATTTGGTTCATAGATCTCTAGCCCCTCTAGTTTTATTCGTTCTTATCAATCTTCATCTTCATGTCGAAAGATAAGTGCCACACCCATCAATTGTTTGGGTTGATTTATTATTTATTTTTTAAATTAATTCTATCCAAGTTTCGCTAGTTTCTCCGTCAAGACATTCTATTACGGTATTCATGAATTTACTACCTTCGGCTCGGGGTGGTTTTAACATGTAATTTTCATAGTCCTCTTTATATCTCCACTTTTCCCAAAGATGCCAGACTACCGTTCCAACGTCGCTTTCAGAAAACCCATGTTCTGCTGAAATAAATCCATTCATATTTTTTGTATATGGTAATCCTAATTCAGATTTAAGTAACGAAGCCCACGTATCTTTTTTCTCCTTCCTGATAGGAAATTGAATAAGTAATTGAGGCATTAGTAGTACTCCTTAATTGGTCGTTTTAATAAATACAGGCGCAAAAATACTTGCAAGTATTTTTTCCTACTCGAAGGTTATTTTGTGTTTAAATCTCAGTTTAATAATTATTTTTAGAGGAGCTCATTTGAAAAGTGTTTGTTAAAATCTCTGATCTATTATTAACATTGACGGGAAATGATATATCAATGATACACTTTTTAAATTCAAACAAAATAGAAACATAAGTACGGCTAAGATGAAATGGATGTGGCATGACTAATTTACAAGAAGAATCTGATTTTGAAAATACTGTTGAGATTAGTGCACGGCGTTTTGAAGAATCTCCTTTTATTGAATGCCATGACACCTCCAAAATGATACGAGGTGTCTATGCCGGGAGGTTTTTTGCTGTTCATAATGGTGAAGATTACTTGGCAAAATATTGGACTTTAAGACGAAAAGCTTTGATTTTTGATGTTCCTGAAAAGCCAGTGGAAATTTCTGGCCCCGATGCAATCCCATTTTTAGAAAAGGTTTTAACTCGTAAAGTATCGAATATGAGGGAGGGTCGGGGGTACTATGCTCTTGCATGTACGCCAAAGGGTGGCATTTTTATGGATGGAGTTGTTTTTAAGCTTGCCGAAAATAAGTATTGGTATGTTCAGGCGGATGGTCCCTTTGAGACGTGGCTCTTGGCTCATACTAATGGGTTTGATGTTGAAATTTCTGATCCTCATTCGCGTGTTTTGCAAATACAAGGACCGGCTTCGATCGATATCATGCATAATGCTTCTGATGGAAAAGTTGGTGAGGAGATGGGTTATTTTAAATCAGGATACTTTGATATCGGTGGGCAAAACCTTTACGTATCACGAACTGGATTTACAAATGAATTGGGTTTTGAGATTTATTCTGATGGTCCAAACACAGACCATATTACTCTTTGGAACCATCTTATGGAGGCTGGCAAACCACATGGTTTGGAATTCTCTTCAACCCGTGCGATGACAATCAGAAGAATAGAAGGTGGTATACTTGGGAATACTATAGATATGGATGAAACTATGACACCCTATGAGGCTGGTCTTGGTTTGTTTGTTGATATGGAAAAAGGTGATTTTGTGGGGCGTGATGCTTTAGTTGGCAAAGATAAACGCCCATTATTATTTGGTTTGACTTGTGAAGGCGCAACGCCAACCTCGAGTAGCGAAATTATGGATGGAACAAAGGTTGTTGGAAATATCACCGCTGGTGTGCCATCGCCAACTCTTCGAGTAGGAATCGGATACGCTAGATTCCATTATCAAGATGAGTGGGTGGGTCGCAAAATGGTTCTCCGTCTCCCTGATGGAGCCTGCCATTCATGCGATATTGTAAAGCTGCCATTTTTCGATAGAGAAAGACACATTGTTAGGGGAATAGATCGTAAAATTCCGTAATTTTCCATTTTTATTATTTAATTCTGATGCTCATATTTTTATTATAAATACTTGCTAAATACTAAAAATTATATTTAGCGTTAATTTATGAAAAATAATGGACTTTTTAGTGGACACACTGATTTAAAGCTCAACGAAGTTTTAGCAAAGCTGCAGTTGGTTGCAGAAACACCTTTCGAAAATGCAATTCCTATTCCTGCGGCTGTTAATCATTCTCAAGAGTTTTTTAATCACGAACAGAAAACTATTTTTATGAAGGAATGGATTTGTGTTGGCCGTAATGACGAACTTTCGAGGCCTGGTGATTTTCTAACACATGAAATTGCAGGGATATCAGTATTAGTTGTGCGTCAGGAAGATGGTTCCATTCGTGCTTTTATTAATGCATGTGCACATCGCTTTGCGCGTCTTCTTCAAGAAGAGAAAGGCACTAGCAAGCGGTTTACCTGCCCCTATCACTCCTGGACATACAATATTGCAGGTGATCTAGTCCGTGCTCCATATATGGAGATGAAAGATGATTTTGATAAGACAAAAAATGGTCTTCGAAGATTATATTTAGAACTGTGGGAGGGTTTTATTTATGTGAATCTTTCAAAAAAACAACCAAAAAAAGTATCTTCTTGTTTGAACTCTTTGCGTGAAAATGTTGTTGGTAGATACGACATGGCATCTTATAAAACAATCATGCGAAAGACGATGGTTTGGGACGCAAATTGGAAAAATCTTATTGAAAACTTTACTGAAAGCTATCATGTACCTATGGCGCATAAAAAAACCTTTGCGTTACATAAAAAACCCCTTGAAGATTATTATTGTGGTGAGGATGATGACCATTATGGATACCATCAAGCCGTGCAAGAAGCTGATACAGGTGGCGGTGCCGCACACCCCAAAAATAATAAATTAAAGGGTGATTGGCGACGCACCATGGTAGATTTTTGCGTATTTCCGTGTCAATTAATTACACTTATGCCTGATTTCCTTTGGTACATCACTGTTTTACCTCAAGGTATTGGACAATTTAAAGCTACTTGGGGTGTCGCAATACCTCTGGAGATACTTGATGATATTAAACCTTCTGAATATGAAAAATGGTTATCTGATTTGTCAGATTATATGGATGTCGCCAATGAGGAGGATAAGATTTTGGTTCAAGCTTTAAATCAAGGGTCAGCTTCAACAATTTTGCCTACTGGGAGTTTGCACCCCATTGAAAAAAATCTTTGGCAATTTACCCGATATTTATCAAGAATTTGCCAAATATGATTAACCTAAGTTAATATTTGTTCTTTTCGTTTTGTAATATATGCTTCTAATTCTTCCTCTATAGCTGGATCAATAGGTGGTTTTTCATATTCATTAAGCAACTTTTTCCATATTAGATTGGCGCGTTGGGTTGCTGATTTTGCGCCGTCTTCAGCCCAAGATTCAAAATTTCTCCAATCTGACAGAATTGGCTCATAAAATGCATTTTGATATCGATCTAAAGTATGTTGTGTGCCAAAAAAGTGACCGCCACTTCCAACTTCAGCAATTGCCTCATATCCTATAGCCTCTTCAGACAAATCAACTGGAGAAAGAAATGCTGCCTGCATTTGTAATAATTCTGCATCTAAAATTAATTTTTCAAATGAACATGTTAGTCCACCTTCCAACCATCCACCGGCATGCATCATAACATTTATATGACCCTGAACGCAGGCATTTATAGACATACTACTTTCATAAGTTGCCTGTGCGTCTACAGAGTTAGCTGCAGTTGTGTTTGAGGATCTGATTGGCAAATCATAGTACCGCGCCATTTGCCCAGATATAATGACTGATTGTGCATATTCTGGTGTGCCAAATGCTGGAGAGCCAGTTTTCATATCAACATTTGAGGTGAAATGTCCATAAAATATTGGCGAATAACGATTTGCAGCTTGACCTAATACAATTCCAGCCAGTGCCTCTGCATTCTGTTGAACGAGTGAGCCTCCAATTGTTACAGGGCTCATGGCGCCAGCTAAAGTAAATGGCGTTATATGAACTGGCTGACCAGCTTTAGCGAACTCGATCACAGCTTCGGCTTGTCCATCATCAAAAAGAAGTGGAGAATTGGTATTTACACCACCTAAGATTCCAGGTGTCATACGTAATTCTTCATCGTTTAATTGTAGAGAAATTTTTGCCATTTCAATACAGTCCCTTGCCCGCTCGGCTGTGTTCATCCAGCAAGGCTGCCAACCTTTGTCACTTAGAGTTGTTTGAGCTAACATCATATCCAAATGACGCGTCTCTGGTGGTAAATCTAGGGGTTCGCAACCACTCCCTCCCTCGTGATGAAAGATGTTAAGTGAAGAAGATAATTTAACAAAATTTCTCATATCTTGTAGTGAACCTGCGCGTCGCCCTCTATCTAGGTCAGATACAAAAGATGGGCCACAAACAGTTGCAAATATCATGGAATTTCCACCAACTTTTACTGTCTTTTGTGGATTTCGAGCATGAATTGTAAATTCAGATGGTATGCCTTTTAGCATCTCTTCAACCAAAGCAGGTTCAAACTTTATGTGATTAGTGTTTTTATTAACCTCAGCTCCTGCTTCTTTGAGTAATTTTAAGGCAACAAGGCTATCCACTCTAATCCCAATTTCACTTAAAACTTTTAAGCTGGTTTTATGAATAAATTCTATTTGATCAGTCGAAATTAATTCCATGGGTTTAAATGGATTTTGAATTTCCTGAAAGGGCAATTGATTTAACTTGGTGTTTTTCTTACGTCGGTTTGCTTTTATGCGAGGTGGCATGTTTTGTTTCCTTATAATCATTGAAAAAATATTTGTTCAATAGATTAACAGCCAGCCCATGTCTCCTCGCGGGTAATAGGAAATTTTAAATCAATAAGTAGATTTTTATTCACTTTCGCATCCTATGTCCCATGGGATCATATAAAGGTCTTGTAGATAATTTTGCAAGTCGCATTTTTCCCATTATTTCAATAAAATAATCATTATTCTTATTGTAACTTTCTATGTTAATATATCCCAAAGCAATATGCTTTTCTGTTACTGGCCCCCAGCCACCAGAAGTTACATAACCAATAGGCTTTTCTTTAAAAAATATTGCTTCATCGCCCCAAATCACGCAGTCACCGATGTCAACAGTAAATGTTACGAATTTTTCCTGTTGTGGGCTATAGTTGAGAACAGCATTACGACCAATAAAATCTCCTTTTTCGGGTTTAACATGAGCCATCATGTTGCAATCTAAGGCCGTGTAATCAGATGATAGTTCTAGCCCCCAAGCTGCAAAAGATTTTTCCAACCTTGTGTGCATCAGGCTGCGTGTGCCAACTAAACCAAGGCCAAGATCAGATCCTTCATTTCGCAGGATATCAAAGAGTTCGGCCTGTCGATTACGTGGAAGATACATTTCATATCCGCATTCACCGGTAAATGAGATCCTGAAAACCATTATATTATCGATGCTACCAATACGCATTTTGTCCGCGGACATAAATTTAAAACTCGTTGTGTCCATATCGCGATCTGCAAGGCGAGAGATTAGCGCCTGAGCATTTGGGCCGCAAATATGCAGCCCCGCTAAATCATTGGAGAGGTTTTTGACGCTTACCCCACTCTTAGGAAGATATTGGTTAAAATGCCTCATGAAACTGAGCTGCATGTAATCTGCGCCCAAAACCATGAACCGGTCATGTGCTACTCTCGCAATAGAAAAGTCACCGATCACACGGCCCTTTGGGGAAAGCATAGGGCTGAGTGTAATGCGTCCAAGTTTTGGTAATAGGTTTGTCACTATGAAGTCAAGCCAGGTTTCTGCACCTGGACCTGATATTTCGAATTTTGCCATAGCTGAGAATTCCATCAGACCTAGTTCGTTTCGGATACGTTTGCCCTCATCCGCCACTGGTCCCCACCAGTTGGGTTGGCGGTATGTTAGACTATCGCTTTGACCTGGTTGGCTGGCAAACCAGTTAGGGTGTTCACCGCCAAATGATGAGCCAAAAACACCACCAGCTTGAGCTAGGCGTTCATAGATTTGAGGTTTGTTAATCGGGCGACCAACATCAAACTCTTGATGGGGAAATACCTTCTCAGAGCGTTTCTCATAAAAGTATTTGGTTGTAGCTTCAGTATAAGATGTATCAGCCCAATCTCCAAATCGCGCGATATCCCAGTTAAAAATGTCCAATTCTGGCTCGCCACCAATTATCCATTCTGATAGAACTCGTCCAATACCCGCGCCTTGATTGAAGCCTGCCATCACACCATTGGCACAGAAGTAATTGCGTAACGCTGGGTGAGGACCAATTAATGGGCTAAGATCTGGTGAAAAGATCATTGGACCATTGATGACGCGTTTTACACCAGCTTCTCCCAAACAAGGCATGATTTCTACAGATTTATTGAAATTCCACTCCATTCGACTTAGATCGTTAGGTAATAGCTCATGTCCAAAATCCTGTGGTGTTCCGTCTTTAGCCCAGTGAATGCAGGTATCTTCGTAGGCACCCAGTAGCACGCCCTTTCCCTCCTGGCGCGCATAACAGCCTGTCTCATTATCGTTTATTTGTGGTAATTCAAATTCGAGATTTTCGATCATTGGGATGGTTTCTGTTACCAGATAATGATGTTCGACTGGCATAAGTGGTAATTCGATGCCAGCAAGCCGCCCGACTTCGCGTCCCCAAAGGCCTGCTGCATTTACTAAGTATTCTGCGTGTATGGTCCCTTTGTCTGTCACCACATCCCAAGTTCCATCAGGGCGTTGGGTGGTCGCAGTAACAGGTGTATGACGGTGAACAGTCGCACCCAATTGACGCGCTGCTGCTGCAAAGGCCTGCGTGGCTGAAGCTGGATCAACATGCCCACCTTCCTCTTCCCAAAATGCACCAATCATATGTGAGGTATCCAGAATCGGGGCTTTTTCTTGTACTTCTTTTAGTGAAATAAAATGACCTTCGATACCAAGACGACGACAGGCACTTTGCATCATTAAATTGCTGTCAATTTCGTCTTGTGTGCGACATACATTCAATCCACCGGTTAAATGAAATCCGCATGGTTGACCGCTTTCTTTTTCTAATTCTTTGTAAATCTGGAATGTATAGCGATGCATTTCTGCGGCCGCATTTGGACGTACGACAGTAAAAAGCCCTCCCGCTGCATGCCAACTCGATCCTGATGTTAGTTCCTGGCGCTCGAGCAGCATGACATCCGACCAGCCATTTTTAGCTAAATGGTAGAGGACTGAACACCCCACAACACCACCACCAATTACAACAACTCTTGCTGAGGTCTCCATTTTTTTGCCTAAATTATTTTTGTAAGATTTAATTTAATTAATTCCAGTGTCAATTAAAAATAAATTTTATATCTTTTAACTTTACTTTTGAAAAAAATAGGTAAAATCTTTATACAATTAAGTTCTTAGTTGGGATGGTTAAATGTCAGATTTAGCATTTGAAGAGTTGATAGAGGTCGCGAGACATGTTCATGAAAGTCATCAAGAAGTAAGTAATTTTTGTAGTTTTCCAGATGATCTTAAGCCTCAGAATGTAATGCACAATCATATAAGCTCTTCCGATATTTTACAAAGTGAGAAACATTTATTTACTGATAAATATCATGATTTTAGAGATGCATTTATCAATGCGGCGCCGTTTGCACATTGGCGGGAAACTTATAAGAATACGGACATTGGTAGCGATTTTATGAGCCGTTTTGGCTGTTATTGCTTGATTGGAACTAATGCTCCGTTTTACAGCAAAAAAATGCATGCTTTTGTTGTCTACATGCCTCAAGAGCTATTCTATCCATGGCATCACCATCCAGGAGAGGAGATGTATTTGACGATTGCCGGTGAGGCAGAATTTATGAAGGATAAGGAAGAAAATGAGTTCTTACAATCTGGTGGTGTCAGCGAGCATAAAAGTAATCAGCCACATGCGATGAAAACACATACTAATCCCGTTATGGCTTATGTGATTTGGCGAAACAAGTTTAATACACCACCAGTTTGGACTGATAGCTTGAATAATTAGAGGCTAGATAACTTAAATAGAAATCATAAATTTATCAAAAAAATCACTCAATTGACTGAAGGCGTCTAAAGGCAAAATATTAGCTATATGTTGGTCTGGCCTCACTACAACGATGCAACCATTTTCTCTATTGATTCCGCGCATATCAAAAATGTCATTGCCACTTTTTATATCAGCACAAAATATCTTCTCGTAGTCTCTTAGACCTAGCTTACCCTTTTGGGGTAATAGAAATGAGTTTAATCTCTCAATATTTATATCTCGATGTTCTTCTTGAAATACTACTCTTACATCAAAAGTACTGTCTATATCTGCACCTTTGGATGTGTATTTTAATATAGGCGATAGTTCAGAATTTTTTAAGAAATTGCATAATTTGTTTATTTGTGAATTTGGATTATCTGCTTTTTCAATTGGTGAAAATGCAAAAATTCGCCATCTACCATCCGCTTTAACTGTATGGCCCAATTGCACTGGTTTGGCATCCGCAACTCTTATTACTGAGGCAGAATGAAAACGCATCCCTATTTCTAGACCAGTAGCCAATTCTTGGTGGATTGGTTTGCCAGAAATAATAGATGGGTAATATTGAATAGCAGTCCCAGCCGTGAAACGACCATGCTTTTCAAAATATTTTTGAAACTCTTTTGGATCGATGCTATCACTTTCATCGTCTAATGAAGTTTTTGGCCTAGCACTAAACATTTTTGCGAACTCTCTATCAAAGTCGATTAATTCTTTTGCAACTGTTCGCCTTTCTGCTGAATAGGTGTGGAGTAACTCTGGGGAACATTTTCCTTTAATAACCGATGCTAATTTCCAACCTAAGTTGAAACTATCGCGCATAGAGACATTCATACCCTGGCCAGCTTGTGGGCTGTGTGTGTGGCACGCATCACCAACAATAAACCCCTTAGGATAATTTAAATCTATTTTATTTTCGGGTACATCATCAAATTTATCGCAAAGCCTTTGGCCAATCTGGTAAACTGACCACCATATTATTTCTTTGATTTCGATACTATAGGGATGCATAATTCTCTGCGCTGCAGCAATTAGGTGCTCAGATGTGATATTTTTATTTGTTATTCTTTCGTCTTCATTTAGCTTATCAAGCTCAATATATAAACGAATTAGATATCCACCTTCTCTAGGAATAATTAGTAAATTACCTTCGCTAACTGAATGAATAATCGCTTTAAGTCGAACATCAGGAAAGTCAGTTATGGCGAGAACATCCATGACACCCCAGGCTTGATTTGCAGAGTCTCCCTTTAATGTTAGATTTAAGCCCTGCCTTACGATGCTACGAGCTCCATCACAGCCTACAATATATTTGGCCTTTATTGTTTCCATCCTGTTGGGTCCAACGGTATTTGCAGCCTCAAGGGTAGCTGTGACGGGGAAATCATTGGCACCATTCATTTCTGAATTTATCTCCATAGAGACTAATCGTCTGGAATAGTCTGGCTCTAACATTGTTGGCGAATTCTTCATAAGATCTAAGTAAAAATCGTGCACTCTTGCTTGGTTTAGAACCATGTGGGGAAACTCTGACAAACCGTCTTCTGTATCTTGAATCTTACTACTTCTAATTATATTTTTTGGGTTTTTGTCATCAGGTTTCCAAAAGACAGTTTCATTCACCCAATATCCTTCTTTTAAAACCTTATCGCTAAATCCAAATGCCTCAAACATTTCCATTGTTCTGCAGGCAACTCCATCAGCTTGACCTAATAATAATTTATCTTCTTTTTGTTCAACGATTACAGTCTTTATATCAGGAAATTTGGAAAGTTGAGCCGCTAATGTCAAACCAGCTGGACCGCATCCAACTATTAAAACATCAGCTTTTTCTGTTAAATTGCGCATTCTAGGTGGATTTCTAATAGAATTTTTACCATTATTTTCTTCTGGGTTTCCTGTTTGAAAGCCGTTTAGGTGGAATTGCATTATCTAAAACTCTCTTCAATTTGCCTGTTTATTTTATTTAGTTACCAAGTTTATAACATTTTTAGTTTATTGTATGAACATATATTTAACTAATTTTGAGAGTAAATAGTTTTATTGTATGCCATTATTTTATTTAACTTATAGATCTAAGGTATTTTTTTATTTATTGTTTTTATTATTAAGTTTATGATAAGTTTTCGAATGAATGGATGATCTTTATTCATCTTTTGTATTCCAACAGTCTGAATAAATTTAAAATTGGTTATAAACTTGAAAGTAGAAAAATAGTTCAGATAATTTCAGTCGGGCATTAATTAAAAAGGTTTTTTATGAGCAAAATAGTGTTTGAAGCCCCTGCAGGGGTTTTTGCTGAAAAGGTTAAATCTGTTCGGCACTATACAGACCGTCTGTTCAAATTTCGAATTTCCAGACCTAGTAGTTTTAGATTTAGGTCAGGAGAATTTGTCATGATTGGATTGCCAAATTCTGAAAAACCTATCTTCAGAGCATACTCAATAGCGAGCCCTTCTTGGGATGAAGAATTGGAGTTTTACTCAATTAAAGTTGAGGATGGTCCATTAACTCAACATCTACAAAAGATTGAACTTGATGATACTGTTTTGATGCGTCGAAAATCGACTGGTACGCTTGTTAATGACGCATTATTACCTGGCAAACGCTTATACCTATTTTCTACAGGTACAGGAATAGCACCTTTTGCTAGCCTGATAAGAGATCCTGAAACTTACGAAAAATTTGAAACAATTTTCCTTTGTCACACGTGTCGAAATGTAATCGACCTTGAGTATGGTCAGGAACTCGTAAGATCAGTAAGGTTAGATCCGTTAGTCGGTGATTTAGCATCTAAAAATCTTCATCATTATCAAACAATAACCCGTGATAATTTTAATGTTATAGGAAGAATAACTGACTTAATGACTTCAGGAAAAATATTCAATGATTTGGGTGTGCCCCAAATTTCACCCTATGAAGACAGAGGTATGATATGTGGATCAATAGAAATGATTCGTGATACAAAAATAATTCTTGAAGGCTTTGGCTTGGAAGAGGGTTCTAATAATAATCCAGCTACATTTGTAGTAGAGAAAGCCTTCGTTGACTAAATTTTAGTTGACTTTTTAGATATGATTTTTTTATATTTTTGTATAATTTGAAGGGAAATTTATGAGCAGGTATTTGGAATTTGTCGATAGATTTAAAGATGAAATACCAATTTTAATCGATGGAGCCACTGGGACTGAGGCCGAGCGAAGAGGTGTGCCGCAATTAGCGAATGCTTGGAATGGTGGAGGTGCTTTAAGTCATCCTGAGATTATAAAAGAAATCCATCTTGACTACATAAGACATGGAGCAGAAATCGTTATCAGCAACTCCTTTGCAACTTCAAAGCAGGCTCTCAATGACGCCGGATTAGAGCATTTATTTGAAGAATATAATCGTAGATCTGTAGAACTTGCTATTGAGGCTCGTAATATTTCTAAAAAAACTAATATTTTGGTTGCAGGCAGCATTTGCTATCAAAGATTCCCAACGGGTGAACCAAATAAAAATACCCTATTTGAAGATATTTTTGAACAGGCAGTTATATTGCGTGATGCAGGTGCAGATTTGCTAATACTCGAAATGATGCTTGATATAGATCTAACTTTAATTACTTTAGATGCAGCACTGAAAACTGGTTTGCCTGTATGGGTGGGCTTAAGTTGCGAGAAAAATAGTGATGGAAATATTTGTCTATTAGGAGGAGATTTGTTAACTGACTGCCTTAAAGAATTAAAGAAAAAATCAGTTCCGTTAGTTAATATTATGCATACAGAAGTTGATTTAATCTCTGAATGTCTTGACGTGTTAGATGCTAATTGGGAGGGGTTTGTCGGTGTTTATGCTCATACTGGACTATACAAAAATCCAGAGTGGATTTTTGATGACATTATTTCTCCTGAAGATTATGCAGAAGCATCAAAGGCTTGGATTGAACGAAAAATAAATATAATTGGTGGCTGCTGTGGAATACGATCTGAGCATATCAAATGTTTGAATACATTAATATCTCAAAAAAATGGGTAATTTTTTAAGTAAATTCTTAAATATTAGGTAAATTATAATGCAAATCTTAGCAAATAATATAAATATTGAATATGAAGATTTTGGTAAAAAAACGGATCCAACAATTTTGTTCATTAGAGGGTTGGGAAGTCAATTAATACATTGGCCATCAAATTTTATTAATGGATTTGTTGAAGTGGGCTATAGAGTGATAATATTTGATAACCGCGATATTGGTTTATCGGCTAGCTGTCCCAAAAAAGGCATTTCATACAAGAGAGAAAATATTGTTAATATAATTAATGCAGGGGAGAAGCTAACTCCTGCTTATTCTTTGGATGATATGGCTTTGGATGTTGTTGGATTAATGGATGGTATTGGGATTGAGAAAGCTCATATTTTTGGCATGTCACTAGGTGGAGCGATAACACAGGTATTGCTTATAAATCACAAAGCTAGGCTTCACTCTGCAACTATTGTGATGTCATCGTCCAAATTATCAGATCCTTCAAGAATTAAAAAAATCGCTCTTCAGCATAATAGTAGAGAGGAATATGTGGAAAATGCTGTTAATGAAAATAAAATTTGGGGTAATTTGAATTTTCCCGTTTCAGAAGCCTATACTCGTGATTTAGCTGGCCGTGCATTTGATCGAGGTGCGGATAGCGAGGCTGTAAATCGGCAAGCATCAGCAGTTTATTCGTTTGGCGATAGAAGGGCTGCTTTAAAGTTGATAGATTTGCCGTGTCTGGTGATACATGGCGCAGATGATGTCTTAGTCCCACCTGAAGAAGGAAAGGAAATTGCTTCACTAATAAAAGCTTCAGAAGTAAAGGTTATTGAAGGTATGGGGCATGAAATAACTCCGCTATTGTCTTCTACGATTGTTAATCTTGTGCATGACTTTTTAAGCCGAAGATGTCATATTTAACAAAATAACTGTTTAATTTAACAATGTTAGGATTTTTATGATGGTTGAGGCATATATATGTGATTATGTTAGAACTGCTATTGGCCGATTTGGTGGTACTCTTTCCTCCATAAGAACTGATGATTTAGCTGCAATTCCAATTAAGGCACTAAAAGAACGAAATACTGATGTCGATTGGGAAGGAATAAATGACGTTTACTTAGGCTGTGCTAATCAGGCTGGTGAGGATAATCGAAATATTGCACGAATGGCATCCTTATTGGCAGGTTTGCCAATTGAAGTTCCAGGCGTAACTATAAATAGATTGTGTGGATCTGGAATGGATTCAATAATTTGCGCTGCAAGAACTATCAAATCTGGTGAAGCTGATATTATTTTAGCGGGTGGTGTTGAAAGTATGACGCGGGCACCTTTTGTTATGCCCAAAGCTACAACGGCATTTTCACGACAGAGTGAAGTTTTTGATACAACCATCGGTTGGCGCTTCATTAATAAACAAATGAAAAACCTTTATGGAACCGATAGTATGCCAGAAACTGGTGAAAACGTAGCAGAGCAATTTAAAGTAAGTCGCGAGGACCAAGACTCTTTCGCTCTTAGAAGCCAAGAAAAGGCAAGAGAAGCAATAGAAAACGGCCGTTTTAAAAAGGAAATTACACCGGTAGTCATTTCTCAACGGAAAGGCGAGGATATTATCTTCCAGCAAGATGAGCATCCAAGGCTATCTTCCCTCGATAAATTGGCTAAATTAGCAACACCTTTTAGGAAGGATGGATGTATTACTGCTGGGAATGCTTCTGGAATAAATGATGGTGCTGCCTGCTTAATTATTGCAAATGAGCAAGCAATAAAAAAATATAATTTAAAACCAATTGTACGTATTGTAGCAGGAACTACTGTGGGAGTTGAGCCAAGGATAATGGGTATAGGACCATTTTCTGCTACTGATAAGGTATTGAAAATGTCACAATGGGAAAAAGATGATTTAGATGTGATTGAAATAAATGAAGCGTTTGCTTCTCAGGGCTTAGCTTCTTTAAGGCTCTTGGGAATTAATGATGATGATCCACGAGTTAATCCTAATGGTGGCGCTATAGCGTTAGGCCATCCATTGGGAATGTCAGGGTCTAGAATAACTGGGACTGCTGCTCTGCAGTTATCTAAAGTAGGACAAAAGGCTCTGGCAACAATGTGTATTGGAGTTGGTCAAGGGATCGCAATAACAATTGAGAAAGTTTAAATTTCAAATTTATATATAAATAATATTGTTATTTTACAATTGGTTATTATTAATACTGGATGTAATATTAAAGTGAATGTTAGCGATCGGCATGATCATATTATTATTGTTATTTATCAATAGAGCTTTCTTGAAATTTGATTTATATACAAGTTATGAAAACCAAAGATTCAATAAAAAAACATTCTTTACAGCCAACAGTTATTTTGGTTGAACCTCAAATGGGTGAAAACATAGGGGCGGCGGCACGTGCCATGTGGAATTTTGGCTTAGAGCGCCTCAGGATTGTAAATCCACGAGACGGTTGGCCAAATCAAAAAGCAGTAGTTATGGCTAGCGGTGCTGGTCGCCTGCTAGATGAGGCTTCCATTTACAATACAACAAATGAGTCTATTGCTGATTTAACATATGTTTTTGCCACGACAGCACGGGTCAGGGGACTTAATAAAAATGTTATAACGCCCCTTCAAGCAATGAAAAAAACTAGAAATTTAATTGAAGGTGGAGAGCGCGTTGGTTTGCTGTTTGGGCCAGAGCGTGCAGGCTTGTCAAATGATGACACTGCATTGGCTCGGGATATCATATCAATTCCTGTTAATCCTTCATTTCCCTCTCTCAATTTGGCTCAGTCCGTTCTATTAAATGCTTATGAATGGCGGAATGGTGGAAGAGATCCTATTTCGACTATAGATCAACCAAAATTAGCCAAAAGTCTAGATATCAAGATTTTAACTGATACTTATGAAAAGGAGTTGTCTGAGAAAGGTTTCTTTTGGCCAGAGGAGAAGGCCAGCTCCATGCGCTTACACCTTAAATCTTTA
>Ga0114997_10000816_pt1 | contig 25950 bp, 13 predicted proteins | sample ArcticOcean_MG_C_2_FD_87045 | JGI IMG/M metagenome (GOLD analysis project Ga0114997, IMG submission 87045) | Marine microbial communities from western Arctic Ocean - ArcticOcean_MG_CB4_136 | ecosystem: Environmental > Aquatic > Marine > Oceanic | place: Arctic Ocean: Canada Basin | collected... | reverse complement strand
TGTTGCGAGTTGTTGCGAGTTGTTAGAAGGCGAGTCGAAGGCGAGTCGAAGAAACCATCTTCAAAGCTTTGGCGTTTCGGAGTTGATACGAATCCTCGAGTTGTTCAAACGACTCCTGTCTCTCTAACGAACGATCTTTCAAATCACATCGTTAAGATTAGAAAGCATACATAAGTGTGGCGAGAGAATAAAGAAATACTATAATGTCCTTCTTTTCCTCCTCCGCCGAGTCCCTCGTGATTTCGTCTTCGGGAGTTGGACGGTCGTCGCGGCGAGGCGCGGAGGCGTTTTGCTCGAGGAGAAGAAGAAGATTACGAACACCAACAACGAGTTTTGCAAAGATCTCTCGAGAAGAGGAGAAAAAGAAGGACAACGCGAATAACAACGACGACGCGAAGAAGAAGAACGAATTAAGCAGCAGCGCTTTCGATGTTCAGCGACGAGAACAACGACGACGAAAGAGTGAGACTTTGAAACGAAGAACGCTTTTAAAAAGGAATCGAGGATCGGGCGGCGGCGCGATGATTAAAGGGAACGCGCTGAACGTGTCGAGGCGGATGACGAGCGTCGCGGCTTCCTCTTCTTCTTCTTCTTCGATGGCAAAAATGGACTTTTCGGAGGAAGAAGAGGAATTCGATGAGATTAAGATTTTTAGCGTAAACGACGTGTACGAGCTCGCCAATGTCTCGAAGCTGAAGGCGTTCGTGTATAACAACACGAACCGGTTGAAAGATCCGCACGTGGTGGTTCTGTGCGGCGATTTCTTGTCGCCTTCGCTGTTGTCTTCGCTGGATTCCGGTCGCGCGGCGGTGTCGGTGATGAATAAAGTTCCCGTGGATTACGTGTGTTTAGGGAACCACGAGTTTGATCACGGGACCGCGGCGTTAGGGGCGAGGTTATCCGAGCTCAATTCTGTGTGTTTGAACACGAACGTGGAAGTGAAAACGTGCGAAAACGCAGCAGAAGGCGAGGATAAAGAGGAGTGCGAATTCGACGGCGGCGTCGCGCAGTTTATTTCGGAAACGCCAAAATTCGAAGTGATAACGATTGGTGGATTGAAAATCGCTTTACTCGGGTTGTGCACGACGACGACGCCGCTGTCTGCCGCGAAGAAGCCGCAAGGCGTGCACTTTGCAAACTGCGCGGAGAAGACGTTGGCGACTCTAGAGGAAATCGATCGATTAAATAAAAAAGAGAAAAAAGACGACCCAATCGACGTTACGATTGCGTTGACGCACCAAACCTTGTCCGAGGACGACGAGTACATCCGCAAAGTAGGCGAAGATAAACTGGACTTGATCTTAGGCGGGCACGAACACCAGCCGTTCATCGGGTTAGTCGGCGATGACGAAGACGTGAGTAAAGACGCCAAGAAGGGCGTGTTGTGCGTCAAAGCCGGGATGGACGCCGAGAACGTGGTCGTGGTTACGATTAAAAGAAGTAAAAAGAAAACAGGAAATAATAATAATAACGTGGGGGTGAATACTTTCAGTGGTCCAGGGTCGAGGAAGAGTTTCAGCGGCGTGGCCCGAGCGATGTCCACCAGCGCAGGCGAGTGGGACGGGAAAGTATTGAAAAAAAAAGAAGACGAAGAAGACAGCAGCAGCAGTAGTAACAACAAGAATAAAAATAACGGTAGCATCTCGAACGGTACTACGTATGTATCATCAAAAATAGAAGAAGATAAAGAGTGCGACGAGGAGTGTCAATCGTTGAAATGGGAAATCGACGCGATTTCCGATCCGATTTCGGACGACTACCCAGGCTGGGACGCGGTGCCGAACGAGACGTTCGTCACCGTGGAAAGATCTACCACCGGGTTGTCGTCGTCGTCGTCGTCATCATCATCGGCTGCAAACTTGCAAATCACCGCCGAGCTGATCGATTTGACGGAGTATCCGCACACGGATCCGGAAATCGACGCGGATATTTACGAGCGGTCGAAAGTCTTGAGAGAGTTGCACGAGTTCATCTTGCCCGTGCACATCCACGCCGAGCGGTTGGCGTTGCACCCGTTGTCGTCAAAAGATGCGAGGCAGCAACAGTGCACCTTAGGGACGTTATTCGCGACGATGTTGAGAGACGAACACGCGGCGAACGCGTGTTTGTACAACTCGGGAGGCATGCGCGCGAACGCGACGTACGATTTGAAACGACAAGCGTTTACGTACGGCGATTTAGTCGCCGAGGTGCCGTTTGAAAACTCCATCGTCAAGCTCGAAATGACCGGTCGCGAATTTGCGAGCGCGGTCGCGTTCAGCGAGCGCTCGAAATCGGAACACGCGAGTTGGGGAGGCTATTTACAGTGGGACATCGGGTGTCAAACCGTCATAAATCCATCCACCGGCCGATGCGAAGTCACGCACATCGCCAAAGAACCCATAGACATGAACAAAATGTATACGGTTGTCACTTGGGGTGGTTTGTTAGAAGGCACGGACGGTATCCCCCAATTTCAACGCGCCGGCGAACGAATGGCTCGAGAACATTTCGGAGAAGACGCCTTGATCGATTACGATGAACTCATGACCTCGGGATTCTTCCACGAAGGCACGCCGTTCAAAACGCTCATCATCCGCCATCTCTGTCGCTGGCGCTGGCGCGAACTCCAACATAAATGCGTGAGCTTTGAAAACTTAGACTACGACGAGGACGGCTTACTCTCCGCCTCGGACGTCGAAAAAGCTTTGCTCGATTACACGGACTCAAAATCCCCTCGCTTAGAGGCTGAATCCATGGTTCGCCTCTTCGAATCCGGTTTACGAGAGGACAACGGCGGCGTCTCCAAGAGCTCCTTGGACGTCTGCTTAGAGCCGTTTTGGAAATCGGAAACGTCTTTAAAGCTGGTCGAGTACGAGCAGTCCCAGCTCACCTCCGTGGACGAGAGCGACGGCGAGGGGTTGCCCTGGTGGATCGCCGAACAATTACAATCGCAACAACAACAGGAAGAGTTTCATCAACATCTTCATCGACGGGGAGGCAAACAACAACAACAACAACAACAACAACAACAACAACAACAACAACAACAACAACAACAACGTTTATAAAATAATATAATAAAAGCTTAGTCTTCCCTCGTGTGTAATTCAATATCTTTGTATCATTAGCATCACATAAAAACGACACTATCATCAACAGTATATCAATCAACGGCGGGCGGACGCCGCCGACTGAACGAACCCACGTGTGGCTTTCCTCACAACAACACCAACACCATAACATATAAATATAAACACAACTTAAACATGGACGCGGCGAAAGAGGCCAAAGCGGACGCGGAAAAAAAAGCGCGTGAGTTGTTGCCGTGGTACACGAGAATGTGGTTGGTGTGCACGTGCAGATGATTGCTTTGATTTAATCTTAAGAGACATAAACGCGCGAGAAATGGAGAAAACGACTGCGCTTTCGCCCTTCAAGACGATGCAGATTTCGACGAAGACTTCTCTCACGAGCGGGGGCAAGAGAGGATGGAGGCAAAAAATACACTCCTCAAAGTCCTCAGAGAAGTCTTCGTACCTGAAAACGAACAACAACCGATCGTCTCCCTTAGAGAACGCGAAAGATGAGCTCGAAGTTTTCTGCGTCCAAATGAACAAAGGAATCGATATTTCGAAGCGAGAGAAAGACGAGGTGGACGAGCGCGTGAAAAACGTCGAGAAGTATTATCAATCATCATCGACGAATAAAACGATGGAAGATCTGGCGAACGGATGTTGGCGAGTGATATATTCCACGGCGCCGCCGCCGTCGAATGGACAATTGTTCGGGCCGATTGTCGGGACGGCGTTTCAATCCATCGATAAGGAGGAGAAGACGTACGAGAACGTGTTAGCGCTCGGGAATTGGCTCACGCTGAGATTGAAAGCGACGTACGAGATTTTGGAGAATACGAATAAAACTCGATGGACGGTGACTTTTATATCTATTCAGGTGGAGCTTTTCGAGAAGAAAGAGCCGGTTTTCGTAAAGGCGTTTCCGAAAGGGACCACGAGAGAGTGGTTAACGACGTTTCAAGACGACGAGTGGAGGATCGTGCGAGCGGGCAGAACGAAGGAAGAGATTTCCAAGAACGTGTTCGTGATGCGTCGAGAGAAGCCGTGGTGGGAGACGTGATCTTTTCTTATTAAACGACGGGGCATTTAAATACACGACGTGCAATGCGCCGCTGTATGATTATTTGTTATACACACGCTCAACCACGCTCAACCACGCTTTACCTTTGCTGCAAAATTTGGCGCGCGTTCATTTCGCTGAACAACTCGTTCACTTTTTTCGACGTTTTGTACACCACGTCCGCGAAAGAGTCCATCCGTTTGTGGTCTCTCAATTGGCCGACGTCTAAAAATCCAAAGTGCGGCAAGTGAAATCTTCCGCCCATCACTAACTTTCTCTTCTCCTCTCTATCCGGTAAAATGTGGCTGCTTTCGCCGCTCAGCGCTCTTTTCCGCATCGCCCTCAACACGTCCGGCACGCTCGCTCGATTCACCTTATCTATCAACCACCCGGGGATGTTACTCCCCGGATCGGTTAAAATTTCGTACGTCACCGTAACGCCGTTTGCGGTCAACGAACCCTCTCGATTTTTCTTGGACGGTTGAATCGTCCACCCTCCGTCGTTCGCCAACAACCTCACCACGCCTTTCTTCGGTTTCGGTCCCACATTTTCCGTATCCAACGTCCACCTGCTCTCGAACCCTTTTTTGCGATTATTCTTCGTCTCGATGCGAATGGTATAGTCTCGATTCTTCACCACCGGCGCGGTCACGACGCCGTACACGTAAAACGTCGCCGACCCGTCCGCGAGTTTCCCTCGCGTTTTCAAAACCTTATGTTTCCCCACGTACGGTACGAACTGCGCGTACTCGTCCAAATCCGCCACCGCTCTCCAAAATTTTATCGGAGAGACGTCCTCGTACGTCACCGTCGCTCTGATTTCTTTGATTGGGTTGACACAACTGTCTTCCTTACTGGTGTTCTGATTTTCCCGAGTCCAGACTTCGATCCCGTCTTTCGTCGTCGTCTGTTTCGCGAATGCTGTCGTTCTTTTCCCTCCTTTATTACTACTCCTTTTACTACTTTTACTGCTCCTTTTCTCGACGACATCGACGTTTTCGTTCGCACTCTCGTCGTCCGTTTTTCTCCGTCGTTGTGGTCTAATTTTAGTCTTCGTAACGCTTGTTTTTCCTTCGTCTCTTTTCTTAAGCGTCTCACTCTGTTGTTGACGTCTTTGAAACCAGAACGCGGCGGCACCGTCGTCGGTCGCGTTGCTCTCCATCATTTTTCCGTGGTTTTTTGCAAAGAAGCAAAACGTGTATCGCGTTCGAGAGAGAAAAGTTTTGCGCGCAAAAGAGTGGAATGTCGAGTCAACAGAGAGAAAAAATGGAGGAATTTTACTACTTTTACTACTATTACTACCGCTAAAACTCCCTCTCATTATTCTCCTGGTTCAAAGGACGAGGAGGAGGAGGAGGAGGAGGAGAAGGACGACGCCATAACAGATGATGATGACTTTTCGATTTCCTGATCTTTCTTGGCGCGTTCCTTGACGCATCGAGAATGTTGACACCGTCGCCTCGAGAAGTTCAAATCCAACCGCGCGACGCGTATTCCAGCTTCTGATTTCTCCTTTTTCTCCCACTCTTTGAAGGCGACGGAGTAAGCGACGTATAAATGGCAACCTCGCTGCAACATGGTCGGGTAATGGATTAATGGCCTGTTTATTGGAGCCGAGGCGTAATAGGCGCGCGAGCCGGGGACTTCTTCGATTTGCGCCAAAACGGCCCAATTTTTACCTCTATCGGGAGAAACCGCCACGGTTAAGTTGACGCGCATTTGTTTTAATCCGTATTGTCGGTCGTGGGAGTTGTAGGCGATGGCGGTTTGGCCGTCGGAGAGAACGATGGCGTTGATTTTCGAGTTTGGATTCGGGAGTTCAATAGGCGCCGCGGAGGTCCAGCTAATGCCGCCGTCGTCTGATTCCGAGCGGTAGATTTTACCCGTAGCCGTTCGGAAGAATTGAACGAGTTCGCGTTCTTTGTACCGCACGATGGTACCTTCAATGAGCCACGTATTGTTGCTCGATAACGTCAGCTGTTCCGTCCACGAACGATCTTCGCACTTGCGATTTTGTTTCGCCACGTTTGGGCATTTTAAGGATAAACACGTATCGAAGCCTTTTTGCGACAATTCGTGTTTACACGCTTTGCACAGACGCCTGGCTCTGTTTTTATCCTCCGTGCACGACACGTCGCCTCGTAAAACGCCCGCGGATAAAGCGTCGTTAACTAACGGGTTCAGCTCTTTCATCGCTCGCATTTGCGCTTGCGGATCGCACGTGGATTTTCGCGGGCTTTCTCTCCAAACCGGGATGGCCCAATTCGTACCTCCCGATCCGGATCGCATGACGACCGGTTGGTTCGCGGTGACTAACGGCCAACCTTCGCCTTGGCTCGAGAGCACAGCTGGGTAGGACCAATCCTCGCCGTCTTCCGATTGGGTCATCAGAATATCTCCTCCAGGGTTCCATCCATCCTCTCTTAACTCTGGATTTACGCGACATTTGCTCGATTGCGAATAGAATAAGAAAATGACGCCATCTTCGTCCTTCATCATGGATGGACCCCACATGGGACCGTCGCCGCCGGCGCGCGCCGAGTCAGATCGAAGATCAAACAATCGAGTCGGTGCTGACCACGTGATCCCGGCGTCCTTGGATAACGACAACGCGATGTGTTGATCCCCGTCGCCTTCTCTCTCTTTCGCTTGTTGCCAAGAGGCGAGCAAGTCGCCGTTTTTTAAACTCACTATGGACGCCATGTGCATGTACTTCATTTCTTCGGAGGATTTTTGCACCCAAGCGTGCGATATACAAGTCGCGGACACGGACAGATCCGAGTTTAAATCGCAATCGAAACAGTGCGGCGTGGCGTGTAAATCGCGCGGTTTACAAACAGCGTTGCCCGATGTCATAGTTTTCGGTAAAGCGCTTTCGTCGAATTTATCCGGAGGAGAGTCGCAGAGAGGCAACATGGCTTTCCTCGCCACGTCCGGGAAGTCAATTTCCATCGCTTTGGTAAACTCCTCTTGAAAGTTCAAGTTGGACGGGTTCTCTTTCGCTCGTTTTTGCGCGCGGAGAATGAAAGCGTCTCTCGGCATCGCTCTCCAAGCGATTTGGCCTAACGCCGGATCCAATTCTCGATCGAGCCAGTAACTATACGCTCTCTTTTTCACCGAGGTTGCGTTGACAGCATCACTCGTCGTCGTCATCGAAGAAGTCGTCGTCGCCGCCGTGTTCTTCAGCTCTTGCGTACTCTTCAACTCCTTCTCGTCTCTCTCCTTCTCCTTCTGCAAATGACTCGCGTCGTCCGTTTCTCCGTCGTGGTTCATCGCCGTCGCTTCGATCGACGCCTGATGATCGATGTATCGCTCTTCGCTCGAGACGACATCGACGGAGTTACTCGTAGTCGTCGTCGTAGTACCGGCGGCGCTATCGCCGCTCCCTCCTAACATCATCGCGTCTAAATCATCAAAAGATTGTTCTCCCACATCTCCTCCTTTTTCCTTTTTGTTGTTCAAATGTGAAGTAGGAAACATTAGTCTTTTCACCTCTGCGTTCGTCAAAAGCTCTCCTTTGTCTTCGACGTCGTTTACGTCGTGCCTGCTCGCATACCGTTCCAGTAACACGTTCAACACTGCTTTCATTTTACTACTTTTACTATTCTCGTGATTTGATGACGACGATACAGACGACGACACCGCGGCAAAGTCTTCTTCGTTTTCATCGTCTGTAGTTACTCTCCTTCTTCGTCTTCCTCTCGTCTGTTGTTGTTCTTGTTGTTGTTGTTGCGCTCCAAAATCATCAGAATCTTCCCCGGGGGTGTCTAAAGAAACATTTGCGCTGACAGGGGTGGACACGAGGAAAGCGGCAGCACAAACGATAAAAACGAGGACGAAAAAACAACGCCTTTGTCTCGTTCTATTCAAAGGAATAATCGTCCTCATTTTTGGAGCGTTACTCTAATGTTAAACTCCCTGTAAGAGTAGATTTTGCCTTCATTTCCCTCACAAAGAACTGTCGCATTTTAAGCACATTTCCCTCACAAAAAGTGCGCTGAATAATATTCTTAAAAGTAATCTCTCGTCTCTTGCGAAATTACCGAGATCGATCGAACCGTGCGATCGAACGAAGAGATATTGTTCTTTTTTGAATAACCTGCGTTTGTGTTGAGATTTGGAACGAACGCGCGTTGGAGGAGTATTATTATATTCTCTTTTAAATCATGCGAAGATTTTGCGCGTTGATTTCGCACTCGAAACGGTCTTCGGATGAGATCAATTTCCTGCGGAAAAGCGTAGCAGGAAGAAGCGCCTCCTCTGCGCAAACTTCCTCCGAAACGAAAGCATCGTTTTCAACCAACGCTAACGCTGTTGATGATAATTCAGTCCCAGTTTTCGTCGACGGCAGAGAAGTGCACGTACAAAAAGGAGTGACTGTGCTCCAAGCCTGCGAACAAGCCGGTGTGCACGTCCCACGGTTTTGTTACCATCCGCGCCTGTCCATCGCGGGCAATTGCAGAATGTGCCTCGTAGAGGTGGAAAAATCTCAAAAACCAGTCGCCTCGTGCGCCATGCCAGTGATGCCGAACATGAACATCAAAACGACGACGGATTTGGTGAAGAAAGCGAGGGAAGGCGTGATGGAGTTTTTGTTAATCAACCACCCGCTGGATTGCCCGATTTGCGACCAAGGCGGCGAGTGCGAGTTGCAAGACCAATCGATGATTTTTGGCTCGGATAGAAGTCGGTTTACCGAAGGGAAAAGAGCGGTGGAAGATAAAGAGTTAGGGCCGCTCGTGAAGACGGTGATGACGAGGTGCATTCACTGCACGAGGTGCGTGAGATTCGCCACGGAAGTCGCCGGCGTGCAAGAGTTAGGGGTGACGGGAAGAGGAGGTCAAGCGGAAATCGGAACGTACGTGAGTAAGTTGTTGAGTTCCGAGTTGAGCGGTAACGTGATTGATTTGTGCCCGGTTGGCGCGTTGACCTCGAAACCGTTCGCGTTTACCGCGAGAAGTTGGGAGTTGAAACCAACCGAGACGATCGACGTGTTGGACGGGTTAGGAAGTTCCATCCGCGTGGACTCGAAAGGTACGGAAGTCATGAGAATCACGCCCAGGTTGCACGAAGGCGTAAACGAGGAATGGATTTCGGACAAAGCGAGATTTTCCTACGATGGGTTGAAAAGGCAAAGATTAGATGCCCCGTACGCGAAGAACCCGAAAACGAACAAATTGGAAAAAGTCACCTGGGAAACCGCGTTGGAAATTGTCGGCGAACAGTTGAGCAAGGCGGACCCGAGAAATTTGAGAGCGGTAGCCGGTAAGCTCGCGGATTGCGAGAGTATCGTCGCTTTGAAAGATCTCATGACGTCGTTAGGATGCGTGAACTTTGAAGTGGAAGGCGTAAACGCAGACGCGGTGAATGTTGATTCGAGATCGAACTACATCATGAACTCGAACATCGTAGGCGTGGAAGACGCCGACGTCGTCTTGATGGTCGGCGCGGACGTTCGCTTAGAAGCGCCCGTTTTGAACGCCAGATTACGCCGCGCGAACGTCGCGGGTGGCGTGAAAATGGCCACGTTAGGACATCACGGCGACTTGACGTACCCAGTTGAAAACTTAGGCACGGAAGCGTCCATCATCAACGACTTGCTTTCCGGAAAACACGCGTTTAGCGAAACGTTGAAAAACGCGAAAAACCCGTGCGTCATCGTCGGTTCCGCGGTGTTAAACAGACCGGATTGCGCGCAGTTATTGAAGAGTTTACACCAATTGTCGGACCAATTCGGTGTCGTTACCAACGACTGGAACGGATTTAACGTTCTGCAAGCGTCTGGAGGTACCACCGGCGCGTTAGACCTCGGCTTTGTCTCCTCGAAGAACAAACACATTAGCGAAAACGACGGCTTGAAAGTCGTCTACAACTTAGGCTCGGAGACCATCTCCTCGTACGACTCCGAACCGGGGAAGAAATTCGTCATCTACCAAGGCCACCACGGCGACGTCGGCGCGGCTGGTGCCGACGTTGTCCTCCCTGGCGCGGCGTACACGGAAAAAGACGCCACGTACGTCAACACCGAAGGAAGAGCGCAAAGGGCCTTAGCCTGCGTGGCGCCTCCGGGATTAGCGAGAGCGGATTGGAAAATCTTACGAGCGGTTTCCGAATTCGCCATGGTTCCTTTGAAATATAACACCATCGAGCAGTGCAGAGAGAGATTGGCGGAAGTCTCCCCAACCTTCAACGCCATCGATGAAGTCGAACCGAGTTTATGGTTAAACGGCGCCTCGTACGCGCATTTAGCCGGAGGGACGCCCAACGTCGCAAAAGGCGGAGCAGGTAAAAAAACCAGCGGTGCGACTGTTTTCGCCTCCGAACCGTTAACGACGAATGTCGAGAACTTCTACATGACCGACGCGATCACGAGAGCGAGCGCGACCATGGCGAGATGTTCTAAAGCTAAAGCTACTGGATCCGCTTTTTGATTAAATATTTGTTGTATTTGGTTGTAAAAAACTACTTAAATTTAGAGAGAAAACCATCCTCATTATTATTGTGCAACAAATACTCTCACATATCGCCCTCAAGTCTTCTTCACTTTTGAAACACCCAGGATGATGTTTCAAAACGCCGACGACGTAAGCGACGACGACGTCGCGGGAGGGCCCTCCGTGATGATTAACAACCCTAACACTAGGCAAAGATTCGCTTTGGGGAATTCTTCGAATTCGAACAACAACAACAACAGACCGTCGTCTTCATATCATCATCATCATCAGAGACGAACAAAAAGAAGCAACAACAACAGTATCACGACAATTATTATTAAAAGAGCGACGAAAAACAAGACGAAAATCTGTCTCGTCGCTTTAATCGTCTTTATATCGTTCGTGAATCTGATGGTGTTTTCGAGAGATTCCGAGGCGAGATTGATGTCCTCTGGGAGGAGATACGCAGCGACTGTTTTAAAGAAGAATACTAATCGGGAAGAATTATCACACGAAGAAGACTACGGGGACTTTGGTAAAGACGAAAAAAGTAGAAAGAACGACGATTCAGACGATTCAGACGAAAAACCGAGCTTAGAAACCGCCTTGTTGGGATCCGCGTTAGCCGTGGACAGTCCAACGTTAACGTCTGGATTCAAATCGATGAGCTACCCGTCTTTGGCGGAAGTTGGGGACTCGAAGCGCACGTTTTTAGTCGCCTTTGAAGGCAATTGGGAATGGGGCGTTCCGAAATCGCTGACGAACAGGGAGTTGGATCAGAGGAAAATAGAGGACATCAACGAATCTCGAGGCGGGCACTGTTACGTCAGTCGAGGACGGGTGTTACCGATACAGCCGGGATCGGATGTCGCGCCGAAGGAGCAATGGCACGCGCCAAAGATGGCGGTGAAAGGAACGTCTTCGAGCGATAAGTGTTGGCGTCCCCAGTTGTTTGTGGTGCCACAAACGCACGAGGTTTTGTTGTTTTATAAGCGAGGAGCGAGTCGAGAGACGTGGGAAGGTTTTTTGAAACGCTCGTTGGATGGCGGAAAGACGTGGTTAGAGGAGGAGAAGTTACCGCCTGGAATTTTAGGCCCGTCGAAGAATAAGGTTTTGAGAAACAGCGAAGACGAATCGATTCTAAGCGCGAGCGAGAGGTGGACGCGGTCGAGCGCGTGCTCGTGGATCGAGAGAGCGGAAAGAGAAGGGAGAGATTGGACCGTGAAAAGCGGTCCGATTCGCATGGAGAAGAAAGGTTTACAGGAACGATACGGCGGAGGAAGAATGGGCGATAAAGCGGCCGAAGAGGAAGCGAGAGATTACGGAGGCATAGAACCCGCGATATTTTATAAAGACGATGGAACTTTAGTCGTTCTCGCTCGACCGGCAAAAACGACCGAACGGTTTCCGAAAAGTTTATCCGGCGTCGTGCACGCCGGAGGACGATCGAAACAGTCCTCGAGATATTTTCCGAAAATGTTAAAAGCTGAATTGAAAGACGAATCGAACGCGCAGTGGTCGGCATTTAAGGAAATCGCGGATTTACCTTTACCAACGGTATTTGGTCGAGGATTCGACGTGGAAAAGTTAACCGACGGACGCGTCGTTTTAGTTATGAACGACCCGGGTAAGAAAGGCGTGAGCGTAAAAATCTCGAGAGACGACGGCGAAACGTTTCGAGAGGCGTTTGTGATTGAAGACGGTGACGATGAAGACGAAAGCAGTGGTGGTAGTAGTAGTAGTAGTGGTAGTGGTAGTAGTAGTTACACGAGGGATCCAGTGATTCACGTGGCGAACGATGCCATGATTCACGTGGTTTACGTTGCCAACAACGGGAAGAAGATCAAGAGAGCGGTGTTGGATCCCGAACAGTTATAGTATTAGTCACGTATGATAAGAAATAATTTTAGAGCATATCAATGTAATAATATAGTGGTGCAGTTAATGAAACAGAGTGATTCTATCGCCGGGATAGATGACGTCTGGGTATTTGACCAAGTTCCCGTTCGCGTCTCTCACTTCTACTTTTTCCGGCAAAACGCAGCCGGTGGCCGCGCACAAGGAATCCCCGGGTTTCACCTCGTACTCACCTCTGCGTAACGGACCTCTAGGGTCGTCCGGGTAAAAGTAATCTATGTTGTTACCGCTTTGCTGCTGCTGCTGCTCTAATTTCTGATGTTGTTCAGACACGTCCACGTCTTCGATGGAGACGAACCGTAAATCTCTCTCGTCCGCGCTTCTCGAACTGCGGAATCCAACCAAGAACAAACCAATCGCGGCGCCGACTAAAACGTTCGGATCGATCGTTTGTACGATCGATCGCAAAGTCGTAAACTTTTTTAAAACCGTTCGTCTGGACCTATCAGCTATTCTTGAGACTAAACCGATGGGTTTGCGAATGAAATTTCGACTCGCTCGCTCCCTCGCTTGCATAGAAATGTCAGTTAAAAAAATGCCTCTTCGCCGTAAACTCCTCAACGCTTGCTCTTTCGTTTGTTGTTGATTCGTTTGTTCGTCTCGAAAACTTCTATTCGCGACGGAGGTGTTCATGGACGACCTCACCGGCGATAACGGACCGACGGAAACTTTCGACGTGTCCAATAAGAAAGACCGACTAACACTCGCGTTGTCCATGCTACTTTCCTCTTCTCCTTCTTCTCGCGTTCTATTTATCGTCGTCGTGCTATTATTATTGTTGTAACTAAAATTATTATTCAGGTTTTCAAAATCGTGCGCGATTTCCGAAACCGTCGCGCCCGTCGATACCGGATTCATCACACCTCCCGCTCTCTCTCTTTTTTCCCTTTCCTTTTGGGCTCGTTTCATCTCCTCCAACTGCTTCTCTAAAGCCTCTCGCCGTTTCTTCTCCTCTTCCAACTCTTTCGATTTCAACGTCACCGTTTCTTGCGCCTCTCGCGTCACCTCTTCCGGTTTCTTAAACGCAGGCGTTCGAGAGAATCGATTGAGAAGTTGCTTCCGTCCTTCCGAAATCTGGTGTTTCCCGATTTCGAACACACCGCCGCCGCCGCTTGATTGTTTCTCGGGCGTCTTCTCGGCGCCGTCGTTATTCGCGACAAGATTCCTCGCTTTCTCTTTCCCGAAATTCACGCCTTCTAGCGTCACTCTCACGCACACGTGACCGACGATAGTCTCCCTCAAATCGTCCCACATCGCGATCCATTTCCCCGGCACTTTCCCTTTATTTCCAATTGCGAACGCCTGGAAATCCATGGTTCCGAATCCAACCACTTTGGTCATCTCTTCGTCTAACAACTCCACCGATAAATGCGTGTACGTGTTCACGTGTAACGTCAAAGGTAGATGAATCTCCGCTCTAAAAACTGGATCTGAACCGAACGCACCGTCGGTCACGGCGACTGAGTCCACCAAGCCAGGCGCGAGCAAGGCGCACCGAACTCTCGTTTTCAGATGTTCGCGTTCGTGTAACGAGCGACCGGCGATGACTGCGATGGCGCACACATCGCTCGACATCATTTTTAAAACGTCTGACTCAGCAGCGAGAGTACCACTGTCTCCTCCTCCTCTAAAAAAGCCTCGTCCCCGCGTGCCTTTTTGCGAAGAAGGAGACCTCGAAGGCGAGAACATTTGATAAGTAAGCGGTTAAAATCAGTACAACACGTGTGAGTTCCCCAACGGACTTCTTACTTTTTTCTGTTTGCTTCTGTTTTTCTGCTGTTTTTTTTTGATTTTTTTTTTCGGATCAAACAAACAAAATTGCGCTTCTGTTTCCTTTCTGCTCTTGTTTGCTCTGAATTCAAAATCAAGCAAAAAAACGTGTTCTTTTTATCAGAGTCGAAAACGACAAGATTTTGTCGTTTTCGAGATCGCTGCTTTCTTGTGTTTTACTCGTAACTCAAAGGAAAAAAGAGAGATCGAACGAGCACATCATCCCTCATATCAGCACTCCCCGATCATCATACTATAATAAAAATATGGCCTGCACCTTATCCGCTTCGGGTTTAATCCCGCTCAAACAACAAGTAGTCAGAAGCTCCAGAAGACAATCGAACTCCGTTTGCGTCAAGGTACGGTGTTTTGTGTAGTGTATTGTGTTTTAAAGAGAGAGATGAGAGAAGAGATTTTTTTCTTTTTTCTCTCTATCTCTTGGGGGTCTCGTCTCTTTGGGATCCAATTTTGTGTTCCTCTTTTAAACGTAACTTTCGCGAGGTGCGCGCGCAACGTGCGCGCGCAGGAGGGTTTTGGCGTGTTGTTGTTCTCCGACATATATATTTGTATATATCATCTTTGAGAGTTAAAAGAGAGAAAGAAAGAGAGAAAGAAAGAGTTTTGGATGTTGATGTGTGTTTGGGTGAGACCTCCTTTTACTACGAGAGGAGAAAACGAGAGAAAAGTTCCTCCCACAAAACACAACAAACAACGTAAAAGGGACAAGGAAAAGGAGGAGATAATCGTATCTTTTCAATGGGGGAGATGCGGCTATTTAGGGTTAATTTTTTTTCAAAGTCTCTTTTTCTGTGTTTTTCTCCTTGTTATTGTTTGCTGACAAGAACGTTTTTCTTACTTCTTACGTCAAACACCAATCACATATATAAAACAACTACAGGCTTCTTCCAAAACGAAACAATTCGTTGCCCAAAAAAGCGAGCAATTGTCTAAATCCGTCGCCGCGGCGACGACTTCTGCGTTGTCTTTCGCCGCCGCGCCTCGTGAAGCCTTTGCGAGCGCGAACGAGTCCATCTCTGACGTCGCTTTGGCGAACGTGAACATTTTGGGCGTCATCGCCGTCGCGTTGTTCATTATTATCCCGGTGTCCTTTTTGGTCATCTTGTACGTGAAATCCACGGCGGAAGGCAACGTTTCCGGTGGTTTCTCGCAATCGTACTACGACGAGTCGAAGAAGATGGGAAAGAAGTTGACGAACGAAGCCGCCGTGATGAAAGGCAAAGGCATTGGCATGAGACCGGTGAAGTAAACATCATCTCTTGAGAGAGAGAAAGAGAGAACAAGAGAGAGAGAGAGAGAGAAAGAGAAGGACTACTATCATTTTTATATATAGCTTTGAAATTCGCGAAACAACACAAACAACAACAATACAACAAGAATATTATAAACGTATAACACATCGCGCGGTACAGTGGAGTACTTTAAAAAAAATCGTTCTTCTCTTCTTTTTCTGCAATAATATGCGCTGCTAGATTATATACCCATATATTTATTAAACGAGTATATGTGGGGGCAATCACTTAATATTCCTGATTACTTAATGCTGGCTAACACGGACCGAACTTGCTTTTTTTGATCCTCCGATAAGATCGCGTCGTCGCCCGGGAACTGAATGTCAAACTTGATTTTCAAATCGCCTCTGCCACTTTGAGATTTCGAGAGCGGCATGCCTTGACCGCAAATGACTTTGGTATACTTCGGGCTGATCACGTGCGGGACGCTGACGTCGATGCTCTTCCCGTCGATGGTGTACACCGTCGACGACCACCCGCACATGGCGTCCACCAAATCTATCTTCACCGTTTTAATCAAATCGTTCCCGTCTCTCACAAAGTGCGGATGTTTCTTCTCGTCGATTTCAAACACCAAATCCGCAGCTATCGTGTTTCTATCCTCGTCGCCTCCTTTCTCCGCGAAGGTTATTTTCGTCCCTTTTTTAAACCCGGCGCGAATGGGTACTTCTATAGTTTCTGCTTTCGATTTTTGGTTCCCGGACGCGTCCAACACTTTCCTCGTGATTTTCAACTTTTTCGTCGCGCCGTAGAACAAATCTTCCAAACTGACCGCGAGTTTTTGTTCCACCGGTGGTGGTTTCGTCCTTTGCCTTTGTTGTTGCGGCATGCCTCCTCCCATGCCGCCGAACGGGTCCCCACCCATGCCCCCAAAGCCGCCTCCCATGCCGCCGAACGGGTCGCCTCCCATCCCTCCGCCCGCGCCTTTAAAGAACTCCGCGAATATATCGTGCGCGTGTTGTTGCGAGAACCCGTGTCCTCCACCATTACCACCTCCCCCGAACCCGTCTTGTAACCCATCTTCGCCGTACCGGTCGTAAATCTCTTTCTTTTTCGGATCGGTCAAGACTTCGTACGCCTCGGAGACTTCTTTAAACTTCTTCTCCGCTTGCTCTTGTTTGCTTCCTGGGTTTTTATCCGGGTGCCACTTCATCGCCAGTTTCCTGTACGCTTTTTTCAGTTCGTTGTCCGAGGCGTCTCTGGAGACCTCTAAGATCTTGTAAAAGTCTCGGCCGCCCATGTTTCTGTCGCCGTTTCCTCTCTCTTCGCAGAATTAAGGAAGTTTCTCTCTCTCTGATCGAATCAACAAAATCCAATGTCGTTGCTGCTTTCTTTGCGCGTTTGTTTTATCGCGCGTAATAAAAACAAAGAAGTGTAACGACGACCGTGTAATAATAAAGCGTTTGTTGTTTCTCTTTTCGGCGTATAATATTCAAAGCCTTTCTCTCTTCTCCCTGCGTTTATGTGTACACGTGATGTACAATCGTGTGTAAATAATGAAGCATTTTCCCTCAAAAATCCGCCACACTTTTAGTACTACTAAGGGAGAGAGACGGAAAGAATGGAAATAATGCGGGAGGAAAAGGAGGCAGAAAACGAGGACACGGACGACGACGCGTGTTTTCGAGGGTGCTGCCGCGTTTTGAAGACGACTGAGACGACGAATAGAGGAGGGACTGATGATGATGAAAATGTGTTTCCAAAGGTGACGTTCCGGTTGGCGAAAGATTTGGTAAACGTCAACGCGATGATGACGAAGGTGGGGTCTTCTTCTTTCGAGAATGCTACCACTACTACTACTACTACTACTACTACTAATATGAAAAAGAATCAACAGCAAAAGTGCATTAAAATGTTCACCTCGAACGCATCTTCAGTCTATCTGTCGAGAATGTACGACCAACCGGTGGCAATTAAACTGCCAATCCTAAGAACGAAAACCGACATCGACCGGTACCACTGCGAGTTACGAATAGTCGCATCTTTAAAGCACGAAAACATATGCTCGATTTTAGGCGCGCGAGCGTGGCCACCGGAATACGCGCTCGTGTTTCCGTGGTGTGAGAACGGGTCGGTACATCAAGCGATACACGTCAACCGATGGGTACCGAACGTAGGAGGCGTGTTTAAAGTGTGTTGGCAAACGGCGAAAGCGCTGAGATATTTGAAAGAGACGCACGACGTCGTGCACAGAGACGTGAAACCGAGCAACGTATTGCTGGACGAGAAATGGAACGCGAAATTGACTGATTTTGGCTTATCGGAATATCGAGCGGATTTGGAAAACTCGTTGCAAGCGGCGATATACAACGAGAGCGTGAAGTCCGAGGACGCAGAAGGGAGGGCGATTGATATCAACGGTAAGTTTGTCGCCAACGACGGGAATGCGCCGAGCGGCGGGTTTCAAAAGCAACACTTGGTCGGGACGTTAGCGTACATTGCTCCAGAGGTGTTGATGCGAGTGGTGTCCACGTACGCCAGCGACGTGTATTCCTCTGGGATTACGTTTAACGAAGTCGCGTCGAGAGTGGAACCGTACGCCGATCGAGAGCGGAACGTGGCGTTGGCACACACGTGCATGGATTTGAGTTACAACGACGGCGATTTAGCGAAAGCGATCGTGATTGAAAATTTGCGACCGGTGAAAGCGTTCGACGCCGACGAGGAAGAAGAGAAAGAGAAAAAGGTGAAGAAGGAGGAGGAGGAGGAGGAGGAAGAAGACGAAGCAAATAGAGGTAGAAGAGATAGGAGGAGTAACAATAATAGCAATAAAAACGAAGTAGAAGTTTCGCTCCAACGCGAATTCGAAAAACTCGTCACGAAAATGTGGGACGGGAAACCGGAAAACAGACCAGATTTCGCGGAAATAGAAGAACGGTTACGAAAAGGTGTCGAGACGTACGAGAAAGAAAGCGGGGCGTGCGTTTGGACGCAAGCTGCTCTTTCCGAGTCTGTCTACGAGAGCAGAGAAGACGAAGACGCGACGATGACTGACGCCGAAAACGAGGACGGGGAGGACGCCGCCGGAAAGAACGATCAAAAGAATGTGTTTGGAAATCGCGCTCGATTCGCACCGTGTGCGTTCGATGCGCCGTTGTCTTCTTATTCGACGATGGATGCTACTACTACTAATAATAACAATAATAAGGGTACAAAACCACCGTGCATCGTCTCCAACACCGGCGCGTTTGCCACCGCAGGCGCTCGAGGCAACGACAAGATGGAAGACAGGCACAAGATTTTCCGCGATTTCAACGGGCTTCCCCATTGCGCCGTTATGGCGGTGTTCGACGGCCACAGAGGATTCGAGTGCGCGGAATACTGTTCGGAAAATCTCTCCGACGCCATATTATCCGAATGGGGCGAGAACGGAAACGATATCCCGTTGACGCTTAAAAAAGTCTTTCAAAAACTCCACCTGGCGTTTGTCAAACACTGGACGGAAAAAGAACGCAGAGACATGCACAAATCCACCGCGGATCCAAAATCGAAAAAGAAACGGTATCCCGGCTGCACGGCGACGGTGTGTTTCTTCTGGGGTGACGATGTGTACGTCGCCAACGCCGGAGATAGTCGAGCGGTTTTAGGCCACCATCCAACCGGAAACGACGAGGTCGACGCCGACGAAACGACGTGGTCGACCGCTCTGAGCGAAGACCACTGCGCGTCCTCGAACGCGAAAGAGTTGGAACGAGTGAAGAATTCCTCAGAAAACGTAAAAATACGAACTTTAGAGAATGGTCAAATACGCGTCGGCGACGCCGGTTTAGCGGTGACTCGAGCGTTAGGCGATTGGGATTGCACGGAATCCGGAGGCGTTTTGTCCGAGCCGGAAGTAATCAAGAAGACGCTCACCGCCGACACAGACGCATTCATCACAATCGCGTGCGATGGTTTGTGGGACGTGTGCACGAACACAGACATGTGTTCGATCATACGAGATACGGTGAAAGAGCCGAGCATGTGCGCCAAACGGTTAGGATGCGAAGCGTTGAATAGATTGAGCGACGATAACATCAGCGTCTTGGTCGGCATTCTCGGCAACAAAGGCACGTTCGCCAAAGTTTCGTGGAAGAGCACGTATAACGACGGCTTTAGCGGGTTGAAGTGATGCTGCTACCGCTGATGTAATACTAATATATAGTAGTAGATTTTCTAATAATGAATGATACCGTAATTAAAGAGAGAGAGAGTATATTTATTGGCTTTTCTTCTTAAGGAGGCTTTTCTGATTATGATTAAACAATTTTGTGTGGTATAAGATGCGTTGCTAAGAGGTAATAGATACGTTTACTCGCGCATTGAACGGAGAATAAACACATTTACTTGCCTGTTTTTGTTTTTAAACAAAAATAAAGAGAGAGGAAATCGAGAAAGAAATTAACATCCATCGTCAGTCAATCAATCACAAATCTTCACAAACTTTAGATTATTTCGACGCACCACTCGCGAAGTCCACGCACGGCGCGCCGGTAATCGTCTTGCACCCGACGTTTGATCGCGCCACGTTCGCCGCCAATCTCCCGTCAAAAGTCGTGATATCCGCGGCCCCGTCCTTCTCGACGTAGACAACCGGTCTTCCGTCCGGAACGAAAGGTTGGACAAACTTTTGCGCCGCGGCGTTCGGGACGCCGTTTTGGAGCGTGAGGCCCATGATTTCGGCGTTCGCCGGGGCGGAGTTGAAGAGCACGATCGCGGCGGCGCCGGCGGCGGCGATTTGTTGCGGCCTCCTGGATTTTGATAACACACACACACACGCACAGAGAGAGAGAGAGAAAGAGATGTGAGTTTTAACGACTTTTAAAGAGAGAAAAAAATCGAACAGTCTTCTCGCTGGCGTTAAAGCGCACACAGAGAGAGCAGTTCCTTTTCCTTTTGTTTCCGAAAGGGAGTAAAATCTCCCTTCATTTTTGCGTATCTTTTGCCCCAAAAACGTGCACTTTGAGGCAAAAAGACTCTTTGAGATAAAAAAAAACAAATTCATCCGCTCCGATGTCTCGAATTCGCGCGCGTTTGCGGACGACGCGAACGGCAACGCGACTTTGAAGAGATACGTTCGGTGGATGTAGATATATATATCTTTGCCCGCCTGTTGTTCTCGCTCGTTTTGAGACAACTCTCACTCTTTCTCTCTTTTTTCTCGGAGAGAGGAAGCAGATTTTTGCGCGGGGAACGACCGAAATTCCATCATCTCTCATCGGCTGCCCCCAAAATCGGAGAAAAAAAAGAAATATAATTCGAAATCCAACGACGAAGAGGAACGCGCGAACACTCACGTGGCCTTCTTTTCACATTTTTGCGTTTGCGCGGAGGCAACGACCGAAACAACAGGGGCTTTGATGGCAAACATTTTTTATCGTGTGTTTTAAATAAAAGTGTAGGCGTGCTATTATGACGCTTTGTGGTCGAGATTTTCACTTTTTAGACAGAGGGAGACGGATAAAAAAACAAGAGAATACTCTATAAAATACTATGGTATGCGCTGGAAAATTTTCCTCTTTCAATTAAACTAGTACTAAATACAGTATTACATATACACACACGCGCGGGCGTTCTTCCGAGCAGCGCTCTTCTTCTCTGCGCTCTCTTTTTCTATTGCATTATTATTATTATTATTATTATTGTTGTTGTTTACGCAACCAACTCTCGACGTCCTCTCGATCGAAAGCGATGTCTTTTTCAAACTTGGACGAGGCGGATACGGAGGATGTTTTTCGAATGGTGACGGTTTTGAACTCGATGCGAACGTCACTGGCGAGGCGAGAAATCGCCTCGGAGTTGTCTTTGGTCAAGTTGATGACGTTTACCGTGTGCTTTTGTTGGGATTTTTTGAGCTCGAGGAGGACGGTGAGGACCGCCGAGCGGGTTTCCGCTGGCGAGAGAGAGGAGGCGTCGATGGTGACGTCTGCTCCTTCGTTTTCAGATTTTGAAGGCGAAGAGGGAGCAGGAGTTCTTGTTCTTGTTCTTGTTGTTGTATAGGTAGATGTAGAAGGCGACGAAATAGCCGCCTTCGCGTTAACCTCCGCGGCAACTCTCGTGAGCATTTTCAACGCGTTCTCGGATTGCTTCCTTAAATACGCGTTGTTGTTGTTTTTACTACTCGCGCCGAGGCCTTCTTTATCGCTGAAGCCCTCTTCTCCCTGGTTAGTATCGTCCTCCTTGCTGCCATCTTCTCGCTTTTTTTGCACAGAAGGAGCAGCACCGACGCCAACGCGTCGGGTCATGTCCGCGTACATCTCTCGTAATACATTCACCTCCTCCATCGTTCCCACGTTGCGAAACAATCGAGGCTCTAATATCGTCGCGCGAATAGCCGCGTTGAATATTCTCGGTTTCCGTTCACCATCTGAAGCAAAAGTGTTCGCGTACCGGTCGTAAAAAGTAACCGCATTTCGAAACTTTGACGCGACGGAGTAGGCGTAAAGCATCGTGATGAACTCAAACTCATCCGGTTTCGACGTTCGTCGCATGCGAACGATGCGTTCAAACGTCCCTTCGCTCTTCTCTAGAAACTTCTCGCCACCTCTCGCGTACGCCGCTAACAGCGAATTCAGATGTTCCGTGGTCACAAATTCTACGCCGCGTTTTGATATCATCTCTTCCATCACTCGTTCTGCCGTCGCCGGGCCGTTCTTTCCCATTTTCTTGGTTGCTTTCAACAGCGCTAGATACGTCACCGAATCCGCAATGAGTGGATTATCGTCTCTGTTTATCAAGTCGAGGATATCCATGGCTTCACCCGGGACGTTTTCTCCGGCGCAATGGTCGATGACGATGTTCGCAGCGGCGATCGGGTAGTATTTTTTCTGTTGAATGGTTGTCGCCGTTGCATTCAATCCGTTGTTCGCGTTCATCGAGTTCATCGTCGACTTCTTGGGCGTCAACAGGTTCTCTTTCAAAATGGCGACGTTTTCGGAAAGCAAGTTGGCGTCGCGCAAAGCCAAGCTGAGGAAGATCCAAAACTCTGGCGAGAGTTGGCTGTTTGCGTTTCTCGCTCTGCCTTCTTCGTTGTAAATCAACTCCTCGTTGTACACCGCCAACGCCTCTTCGACTCGTTCAGGACCGGCGCGTTGAAAGGCTTCGACTACGCATCTGCGAATTTCCGGCGCGTTTGCAAACTCGTCGCCAAATCCAAAACGCAATCGATCACGAACCTCGATCGCTTCGTCCGCTAATCCTGCTCTCGCGCAGATTTCTAATATGCACTCTAAATCGTGGCGTGTGCTTTCGTCCTTGGATGTTGTGGTATCCGTTCGTGACGACAACGACGACGACGACGACGAAGAAGACGAGCAGTATCGTCTTCGTCCACCTTTACGGTCGCTTTCATCGTACGAGGCAAACAAAAGAGGCGCTGATTTGGATTTCGAGTTAGATGTGACCGCATCGATCGCGAATCTTGCCGCAGTTTTGTTCGAGATGCGACCGTTCCGTCCACCGGCGTACCGTAAGGCTTTATATAAAGCTCTGTACGTGCTTTTGCTCGGAGGAACGCCATTTCTTTGCATGTTTTGAAACACCATCAGCGCCTGTTTCGGTTGCTTCGAATCGCAGAGGAAGTGCATGACTTGCGCGTACGCCGGTTCGACGTTTTCGCGGTTCTTTTTCGCGTCGCGGTCGTCGCGGAGTTCTTTAAATTGTTGCTTTTTCAGTTGACGCAAACGTTTCGCCTCGGCGAAATCGTAGTAATTTTTCTTCTTCGTCGCGTCGTCGTCGTTATCCTCCTCATCATCTGCGCTACTCTCGATATCATCACCATCTTCTTCCGGCTGTTGTTGTTGTTGTTTCTGTTGCTCGTATTTAAATGCGGCGGCGAACGATTTCGCTCCAATCGTACCTCTCGCCATCCACTTCTCCGTCATTTCCAACTCGCGAATGATTTCCATCGCCTTCGCGGCGTCTCTCGCTTTACACAACAAACCGACGATGCTCGAATAACACTGACCATCTAAAACGATATCTTTCTTCTTCGCTCGCGACCAGCACTCTAAACCGAGTTTCTTCCTTTCATCGATAGTCGGCCTTCCGTTTTCAACGCCAAACGCGGATATTAACGTCGCCACGATGAACGCGTCGCCGTTTTCTCGGTTTCGTTTCATCGAGTCGTATACCGTCATCGCGAATTCCACGTCTTTCGTCTGGTTAATAACTTTACACGCCGCCGTGAACGCTTTGCGTTTAAATCCCGATCTCGGTTTGATTTTCAAAGCTAAATCCAAGAAGCAATTCTTGGCGTCGTCCAATCGATTGACGTGTCGAGAGCACGAACAAAGGCGTTCGATTTTCAACTCGACGGCTTTCTTATCGCCGTAAGCGCAATCATGGTACGCCTCGACGTCTGTCCACGCTTTCTTCGCGCGAACCGTAAATCCTAAATCGTCGTACGCTCTCGCCATGGCGAGCAATACTATGCCCTTAGCGCTTGCGTTAACTCGAATCGCTCTCGATTTAATCCTTTCCAGTTCTAACGCTATGATTTGTTCGTTTTCCGGGGTTTCCACGTTTTCCTCCTCTTCTTCCTTCTCCTCCTCTTCGATCGTATCGCCGATGATGACTTCTTCTTTTACGTTTGAGGAGGATTTTACGCCTCGAAAGATTTTTCTCCGTTTCGCCCAAAGTTCAATCAACTCGTGCGCGTCTCGGCCGTTGACGATGTCGATGACTTGCAAAATGTCCTCGTCCGTGTCCTCCGAATCGTTCTTCTCGCAACTAAAATCCCACTCCTGACTGACGTACTTCCACAACGTTTTCGTCCAAACCGTCTTTTCCACGTCTACTTCGTATCTCTCCGCGACTGCATCTAAAACAACCTTCAACGTTGCGAACGTTTTCGGCTTTGCCGTGCGAATGAAATCGCCGGTGATTGTCATCGCTTTTTGCTGCCTGCCTTTCAGCGGCGGGAGTCGATGACTAGTACATCCCCTTCTTCCATTTTGCGCGGAAGTACTACTGGCGGCGGCCGTCCTCGCCCATTCTTCACCGCGACCGCCAAAACTACTCGCACTACTACTCCCGCTCCCACTCTTTGCTCTCACTAAATCGTGCGTTTGCACTCGCCTCTGATACGTCTTCCCAATCCGTCGTTTTGAGATATCGTCCGACTCCACGGCTTCTCTCCATCTCGTTTCTTCTAAAACTTCCGCTTCGAGTCGTATTTTCAGCGTATGGGCTCGCTGTACTCTCGACGCTTCTTCTTCTTCTTTCGCCGTCGGAGTCGGGCGGAAATTGGATAAAACGAATTCGTCGTCGTCTTTGTTGTCTGCATCGTCATCATCGTCATCGTCGTCGTCGTAATCGTACTCTATCGTCGTCATCTTCTGTTGTTGTTGTTTCCCGTCCGTCTCTTCTTCGTACTCCGTTCGAGTCGTTCTATTTCTTCTTCTTCTTAATCCGTTCAACGCATCAAAATCATCCTCCTCGGCGGCTTTCACACCAACACTGAAAGCATTGATTCTTCTTCCTTTCGCGCGCAATAATAAAACTTCTCGCCGAAACTGCTTTTGAAACTGCTTTGGAGACAAAGACGACTTTGAACAACCACTCCGAGACGACGACGACGAGAAAAGAAGGGTCCTCGTCCTCAAAGCCGTCGTCATGATGCGATGTAATGGAATGAAGCAAACGAAATTCTTTCCCCAAACAACGGCATTAAAAAGCGCTTTTGAGTCTATATAATATCATCTCTTTATACATCACATATGGCATCATCATCGTCGAAAACTTCTCTGGTGGTGAACGGGTCTCCGGGGATGATTTTGACGAGAGGATTTGCCGCTTTAGCTCTCGCGCAGACAGTTCGTCCCACGTACGAGTCGAACTGTTTCTCGGGAACATCATCGACGAACACTAAAGCGTATTCCATAAACCACCGAACGTTCCGGAACGAGTTTTCCTTGTATTCAAACATTCTACGCGTGATCAGAAACATCGCCGTACCGACTTCAATGTGCGCTCACGAGTTCAAAACGGAGCTAGATCGGTTTGATGTGAACTTGGAGACGTGGAGAGAAACGTACGCGATGTACGAGGAAGCGATGTGGGAGGCAAACGGGAACGCGGAAACGGCGTTGCGAAGGATTTTAGAGGACGAGAGATTTGATGAGACCACGACTGCTGAAATTCCCACCGTGGAGACGTTCGTAGAGATGGAACAGAGCAGACCGAGATTTCCTCTGTTTCCTTGGCAAAGTTGGAAGCGATTGGTCGCGAGAGGGTGCATACACGACGCTTCGATTTCTTCGTGTCGGGTGTTGATTTCTAAATATTTAGAGGAGAGAACGACGGCGAGAATGGCGGTGAAGCTGACGAAAGAGGCGAAGATGAGCGGGAAGAGGAAGATGGGGAGATTTCACGACGCCTTGGTCAAGCGAAGATATGAGTTCGCGGCTTCGTCTTCGTCGTTT
>Ga0114997_10000815_pt1 | contig 25955 bp, 29 predicted proteins | sample ArcticOcean_MG_C_2_FD_87045 | JGI IMG/M metagenome (GOLD analysis project Ga0114997, IMG submission 87045) | Marine microbial communities from western Arctic Ocean - ArcticOcean_MG_CB4_136 | ecosystem: Environmental > Aquatic > Marine > Oceanic | place: Arctic Ocean: Canada Basin | collected... | reverse complement strand
TATATCCTCCAAAAAGGAATGCCAAAACTAATACGGAAAGTCCAATCTTTTTTATATTACTCATCTTATATATATTTTAATTAATCCAAATATAAAAATTCTGAACAGAGCAGAGAGAACTTTTGATATAAAATATCTATTTTACATAATATTAATTATAGTTTATTTAAATAATTCTATTTCTAAAGTGAGAGTAGACTTAACACCTTATTTTATTGTTTAAAAGTCTGTAGTTCCGGTATCGCTTATAGGGGTTATTGGCCACTTATTTCCATTCCAAAACATGTTAAAAGAATTATATCCACAATGACTTATCACCTCATCTCTAAAAAAACTGAAATGGAACCCAAAACAAGTGCTAAATTTTGGTGTTGATTAACGATTGGTGTTCCAAGCTGTTCTAACCAAACCGGCGAGTCGGGTCTTGTGGTTACAGCTTTAATAAAACTACTTATTTTCATTTCTACTCTAGAAGGAGTGTCATCTTTTGAATTAGATGTTCTAAAAAGTTGAGCGTCTGGAGCAAGTGCACTTTTAATTTTAATGCTATCGCGAGCGTGAAATCCTTCAAAAAAAGTAGTGAGACTTGTTACAGGGCTTGTTTGTTGAGCAAAAATTAAACTAGTAAAAGAAAATAATACACAAAAAAGCAACTTTTTCATTTGGATATAGTATTGGTTATATAGGCTTCAGTATGTGCTTAATGTTAACAAAGTTTGTATAATCTACTTAAAACATATATTTTCACAAAGTGTTTTCGAATTAAATTTATATTAAACTATAATTATGAACGACCGACCTAACGATCTTATTCGAATTCGTCCAGAAATAAAGAAAACTAAGCATTTCGACACCATCAGTGCTGAAGAACGATTTCAAAACAACACCCTACGCCCTATCCTCAAATTACAAAATCCACTTTTCGTTGCTGTTTTTCAAAATTACATTGAAAATCGAAAAGGTGTTTTTTATGATTTGAGTTCATCTAAAAAACTGATCTATATTAAAAATGCATTAGTCAAAGATCAAAAATTCAGAAACTCAGTGAAGGGAATTGTTCTTGGCCAATTTACAGTGACTGAATACATGGAATACACAAATTATTCATCTGCTTTAAATAAGCGAATGATGCAGATGGTTGTTGAACGGATTAAGGATCAAGTGCAACTGTTTAAAAAACCCAAAAAATTAGCTGCAGTATAGATTTAACAGCATCCTGAGCCTGGGGCACAACTAGAAGTGGCGTCTGTTTTAGCTTCAGGAATACCACAGGCATCTTCTGCTAAGCATGCAGTCTTCTTTTGTGTAAGAAGATAGTTCTGACCTTTCAGTTCTATTCCATATTTTTGAATAGTATTTCCTTGGTATTCAACTTCAATTTCTAAGTTTTTAAGATTAAATGTTTTTTCAGAAAGAGTAAGAATTTGGAGCATTTTATCAGGATGTAAACGATGGTCATAATCATTTGATTCCCATAACTGTAAATTAACTACCTCTTCTTTTCTAATTACACCACCACAATCTATAAAATGCTTAGTCACTTTACCTACTTCGGTTATGTGAAAATGATTTGGAACCAAACTACCATCGGGTAATTCAAAAGCCAAAGTGGTTTGAAGTTCTAATTGAGTTTTTAATTGATTTAAAGTCATAATCTTAGTTTTCAAGGAGCGAAACTCCGTTTAGGTCAGTTGTTAAGACACTACTCATGTAATCTAAAAAAGGGCGAACCGCAATAAAATCTTTTGTCACTTGATTTAAAAAATCCTTACTAAGCACTTCTTTGTCATTGTATTTTTTTGAAAATAAAAACATTTTTTTACGAATCAAATCAATGTTAGAGTCCTCTTTTGAAAATCCTTTGGGAGCAGTTTTAACTTCCTCTCCCTCAAGTTTACCCCAGGTGTTTTTGAAATCTGCTTGTGCCATCAATTCTCTAAACTCGCTTGAATTTAGTTCAAGCTCTTTTCGAATTCTCAAAAGATCTTCTTTATTTGGATTCCAAAAACCAACTGCTACAAAGCTCTCATTAGGCTTAAGATGAATATAATAGCCTCCACGACAGCGTGGTTTATCTCTGTGAAATGAAATTCCAAAGTGAGTTTTATAAGGGGTTTTATTTTTAGAAAAACGAACATCTCTATAAACTCTAAAAAGCTTAAAACGATCTACTTGTTCTGTTAATTCTAGTGCTTGCTTAAGATTTTCTCCGAAGACCTTTACCCTAGACTCAATCTCTTTGAAATGAGGTTTATTTTCCTGAAACCAATCTCTGTTGTTGTTTTTTTCTAGTTTAATAAAAAAAGGAAAGAGTTCTTTAGGTATTGAAGACATGATAATGCTTTTATAAAGCAAAAATACATTAATTATTAAAGTATTAATAGATCAAAATTTAAATGTGTTTATAGCTCTATAAATGTTTGTGATATTAAGCAGATGAGCATCTTAATTAAAACAGTAACAAATGAAAAATTAAAATATAAAACCAAATTTAAAGCCTAATCTCAAAACACCTCCAATCCAAACTCTGCCATAATGAAATGCTCCAAAAAAACCAATATGAATAGGTAATAAGCCAGTTTTTAAGTCATTAAAGTTCCAACATGAATCCGTACTTTGGGTATAAGCTGATTTCCCTGCAAAACGTTCATTTCTATAGTCACTTAATCCTGTTTTTGCTCCCAAACTTGCTGATTGGTTTTACTATTTGAATAATAACTTAAAGCTTAACCAATAATGAGTATTCTTGTAATATGCATTATTGGTTAAGTTCTTTTGTTTTCCGTTTTTCTAAAGCAGAAACAATATCATCTAATCTAAATCCTTTTGCTTGTAATAAAATTAGATAATGAAAAAGTAAATCTGCACTCTCATAAATAAACAATTCGTCGTTTGAATCTAAAGCTTCTATAACCGTTTCAATTGCCTCCTCTCCTACCTTCTGAGCAATTTTGTTAATTCCTTTATCAAATAAGGAAGCGACATAACTTTCGCCTTTATCTCCATTTTTACGTTCAGTAATTACCTCTTCTAACTCAGTGAGAAAGCCATAAGTAGTCGTGTTTGTGTCGTTCCAACAAGTATCGGATCCTTTGTGACAAGTAGGTCCTTTAGGAATGGCCTGAATTAAAAGACTGTCTTGATCACAATCGAGAGAAATACTAACAAGTTCAAGGAAATTTCCACTTTCTTCTCCTTTTGTCCATAAGCGGTTTTTACTACGACTAAAGAAAGTAACCTTAGCTGAGGCTTCTGTTTTTTCAAGTGCTTCAGCATTCATATAGCCAAGCATTAAAACTGTTTTGTTTTTAGCATCCTGAATTATTGCTGGAACAAGTCCATCTGCATTTTTATTAAAATCAATTTTCATAAGTTCTTTTTTATAATCTAACCGCTATTTGTTGCTTCTTAAGTTCTTTTTTTAGGTCTGGCACCGCTATTTCTCCAAAATGAAAAATACTGGCTGCTAATGCTGCGTCAGCTTTGCCTTCGGTAAACGCATCAATAAAATGTTTTGTGATTCCTGCACCCCCAGAGGCTATTACAGGGACATTTACATCTTGAGACATCTTGGCAAGGGCTTTGTTTGCAAACCCATTTTTTGTGCCGTCGTGATCCATGGAAGTAAATAAAATTTCGCCAGCACCTCGCTTAGCTACTTCAATTGCCCAATCAAATAAATTAATTTCTGTAGGAACTTTACCACCAACCAAATGGATCTTCCATTCTCCATTTATTTGTTTAGCATCCATTGCAACAACAATACATTGACTTCCAAATTTTGCTGCTAATTCATTTATTAATTCTGGTCGCTTAACTGCCGCAGAATTAATGGAAACCTTGTCGGCCCCATTTTGTAATAAAACTTCAACATCTTCTACAGAACTAATGCCTCCTCCTACTGTAAATGGGATGTCAATAGCTTGAGCAACCTTTCGAACCAATTCTGTAAGCGTTTTTCTTTTTTGTTCGGTTGCAGAAATATCTAAAAAAACAAGCTCGTCTGCATTCTGATCTGCGTATTTTTTAGCCAATTCAATTGGGTCTCCTGCATCTCTGAGATTAACAAAATTTACTCCTTTAACGGTTCTACCGTCTTTTACATCCAAGCACGGAATGATTCGTTTAGTCAACATCTTCGTTGTTTTTTATTGTTAAATCAAACCCGTCATAAAAGCCTAAACTCTCCTTGGTTTCTTGTTTTACCCAAAAAGCAATTTGCCCTATGTGGTACGAAAAGTGCTCTACTGCATGCAATGAAGAACCAACTCCAGACATTTTAAATCCTTGAACTGTTCGAAATCTTTCGAACTCTTGCTCGCTAGTGTTTTTAATAATTTCTTGAGCATTTTTTTCAGTATTTTCTAATTGATCTAAAAGTTCTTTTTTGTTTAAACCACCGCTTAAAGTAAATTCTAGGTCTCGATCACGATTATCCTTCGAATTAGTTAGTGACGAAATAATATACTGTGTCATATTGCCGCTGCAATGAATAAGTTGATTGCCTATAGACATGCCAGAAGCTGTAGGGCGTTTCCAAAGTAAATCATTATCTACTTTTGAAATTGCAATTTGAATCATCCGAAGACCCTCAGATAATCGAAAATGAGCATTCAACTTAAATTCTTTTAAGATCAGGTTTTTCATGATTGTAAGATGAAATTTTCAAGTTCTTTTAATGAGATTCTGTTTTCATAAATAGCCTTACCTATAATGGTTCCTTCACATCCTAGATCTGCTAATTTTGGAAGCTCTTCAAAAGTAGATATTCCTCCAGATGCAATGAGTTTAATTTCGGGTTGTTGTATAAGTAAGTTTTGGTATACTTCAAACGAAGGACCCGATAGCAAACCGTCTTTACTAATGTCAGTACAGATCACATATTCAATTCCTTTACTTTTATAAGCGCTTATAAAATCTACTAAACGGTGTTCAGAGGTTTCTATCCATCCGTTGGTTGCAATTCGATCACCATGAACATCTGCACCTAGAATTATTTTATTTTTTCCGTATTTTGATATCCATTGTTCAAACACATTGGGTTCTTTTACGGCAATACTTCCACCCGTAATTTGTTTTGCTCCACAGTCAAAAGCTATTTTGAGATCTTCATCAGACTTTAATCCACCTCCAAAATCTATTTTAAGGTTAGTTTTAGTGGCTATTTCCTCCAACACCCTATGATTTACTATGTGTTTAGATTTAGCACCGTCAAGGTCAACTAAATGTAAATATTGAATTCCATGAGCTTCAAAGGCTTTTGCAACCTCTAAAGGATGTTCGTTATATGTTTTTTGAGTGGAATAGTCTCCTTTTGTAAGCCGAACACATTTTCCATCGATTAGATCTATAGCGGGTATTATTCTCATATTAAAGTTCTAAAAAATTAGACAAGATTTGACTTCCTGCTTTGCTACTTTTTTCTGGATGAAATTGAACCCCGTAGAAGTTGTTTTTGTTCAATGCGCAACTGTAAGGGATTCCATACGTTGTTTGTGCTATGGTATCTTTGCATAAATCTGCATAATAACTATGAACAGAATACATATAATCTCCTGAATCAATTTCATTAAATAGGCCAGAATTCATGTTTTCTAAAGTATTCCATCCCATCTGAGGAACTTTTAAGGTATTCTGAAAGCGTTTTATAGTTACATCAAAGATTCCTAGGCCTACCGTGTTTCCTTCTTCCGTTCGAGAACACATGAGTTGCATTCCTAGACATATCCCCAGAACGGGTTGTTTTAGCTGTGGAATTAAAACATCCAGTCCAGTCTCCTTAAGTTTTTTCATAGCACTACTTGCCTCCCCTACTCCTGGAAATATAACTTTATCAGCGTTTTTTATTTTAATTGGATTAGAACTTAACACACCCTGAACTCCCAGGCGTTCTAGTGCAAACTGAAGGCTTTTGATATTTCCAGCTCCATAATTTACAAGGACTATTTTCATGTTATCTATTCTTATTAAAGGCTTCCTTTGGTACTTGGTAAAATCATTTTATCAGGATCGCGTTTTACCGCAACTTTAATTGCTTTCGCAAATACTTTAAAAATTGCTTCTATTTTATGGTGTTCGTTTGCTCCCTCTGCTTTTATATTCAAATTTGCTTTGGCACCGTCAGTAAATGATTTGAAAAAATGAAAAAACATTTCTGTAGGCATTTTACCAATCATCTCACGCTTAAAATCAGCTTCCCATACCAACCAATTTCTTCCGCCAAAATCGATTGATGCTTGAGCAAGACAATCGTCCATTGGTAAACAAAAACCATAACGCTCTATTCCCAGCTTATTTCCTAGAGCTTCAGCAAATGATTCGCCAAGAACAATAGCAGTATCTTCAATGGTATGGTGTTCATCAACTTCTAAATCACCTTTTACACTTAAATTAAGATCCATATTTCCGTGACGTGCAATCTGATCTAACATGTGATCAAAAAAGGCAATTCCCGTATCGATGGTGCTTTTTCCTGTACCATCGAGATTTAGTTCCAGATATATATCCGTTTCATTGGTGGTTCTTTTTTGAACTACAATGCGTTGTTCTAGTTTTAGAAATTCGTAAATATGTTTCCAAGAGGTTGTTTTTAGTGCAATAGAAGCACTAAAATCCTGTTTACTGGACTCGCCATAACCTAATTCGGAGTCATTTGCAATGAATATTCCTTTAGCCTTTAGGTTATAGGCTAATTCTATATCGGTAATTCGATCTCCAATTACAAAAGAACTCTGAAGATCGTACTTACTTTCGTCTAAGTAAGCGGTTAGTAAACCTGTTCTGGGCTTTCGTGTAGTTGCATTTTCTGCTGGAAGACTTTTATCTATAAAGATTGAATCAAATTGGATTCCTTCATTTTCAAATGCTTTCAAAAGAAAGTTGTGTGTTGGCCAAAAGGTGTCTTCTGGAAATGATTTTGTTCCAAGCCCATCTTGATTAGTAACCATAACCAATTCATAGTCTAGTTCTTTAGCAATTTTTCTTAGATAAGTAAAAACTTCAGGATAAAATTCTAATTTTTCAATAGCATCTAACTGATAATCCTTTGGCTCAAGTGCCAATGTTCCGTCACGGTCTATAAAAAGTACTTTTTTCATATCTTATATTTATTTATCCATTGCTTTAAAAGCATTAATCAAGGCTAAATTTTCTGTATCAGTTCCGATGGTTATTCTAAGTGTGTTTTCACAAGACTTTTGCTTTGAGGGGTTTCGAACTACAATTCCCTTTTCTATCAATTGATTATACCGCAAAGTGCTGTCATCGAATCGAATTAAAATAAAATTTGCATCGGATGGATAAATATTTTTTACGAAGCTTATTTTTTGAAGTTCGACAATCAAATTTTGTTTAAATTCTAATAAAAGTTTGACTTCTGCAGCTACTATATCTGGATTATCTAAGCGATCAAAAACCGCTTGTTGCGATAATACATTTAGATTATAAGGTGCCTTAATTTTATTTAAAACCTCAATAATGTCTTGCTTTGCAAATGCCATTCCTACACGAACTCCAGCTAAACCTTGAGCTTTTGAAAATGTTTGAAGCACAATTATATTTTCGTATTGCGTTAACCAATCAACTGCTGTTTCTCCTGGTGAAAATTCAGCATAGGCTTCGTCAATCACTACCAAACCGGGAAATTTTTGAATGATTTTTTCTAAATCCTCCATTGGGAATCGATTTCCAGAAGGATTGTTAGGCGTTGGGATAAAAATCATTTTTGTACGATCGGTAGCTTGAGCAATAATTTCATCTACATCCAGTTGAAAATCATTAATAAGAGGTACTTCAATAACAGCAACTCCATTCAAATTAGCCGAAACTTGATACATTCCAAAAGTTGGGGGAACAATCATAATTTCCTCTTCTTTGGGTTCGCAAAAAGCAATCATCAATAAGTTAATTAGCTCATCACTTCCATTGCCAAGAAATATTGATGTCGGAGGAATGTTTTTTACCTGAGATATGCGATCTTTCAAATTGTTTTGTAAGGGATCAGGATAACGATTAATACCGGTTTCAAAAGGGTTTTCATTTGCATCCAAAAGAATCATTTTACGATCAGATCCAACAAATTCTTCTCGTGCAGACCGATAGCCTTTCAAAACATGAATAACCGGGCGTATTAATTTTTCAATAGTGACAGTTCTTTTCATTTTTTTAAATCTTTTAAACGGATTGACACAGCATTTTTGTGAGCTTCTAAGCCCTCAGCCTCTGCCATTAGCTCAATTGCAGGTCCAATATTTTGAATTCCTTTTTTTGATATTTTCTGAAAAGTCATTTGTTTCAAAAAGCTATCTAGGTTAACACCACTATATTGTTTTGCATAGCCATTTGTAGGTAAAGTATGGTTTGTTCCAGATGCATAATCTCCTGCACTTTCGGGAGTAAAATTTCCAATAAAGACAGAGCCTGCGTTGACTATTTGATCTACATAAAGTTGTTCCTCTTCCATACAGATTATGTAATGTTCAGGACCATATTGATTTATGAACTGAATGGTCTCTTCATTGGTTTCAAATGATACCATTCTTGAGTTTTTGATCGCTTGTTTAGCGATTTCTTGCCTTGGAAGTAGCTTTATTTGTAGATCTATTTCTTTTTTTACTAGCTCTAATAAAGGATAAAAAGTTGTAACTAAGATTACCTGACTATCTGCTCCATGTTCGGCTTGCGAAAGTAAATCGGAAGCAATATAAGCTGGATTTGCCGTTCGATCTGCAACAACAAGAAGTTCACTTGGCCCTGCTGGCATATCGATGGCAATTTGATGCTGAGTAGCAATTTGCTTGGCTACAGTTACGTATTGATTTCCCGGTCCAAAAATCTTATATACCTCAGGAATTGTTTCAGTACCAAAGGTCATGGCAGCAATTGCCTGTATTCCTCCCAGTTTAAAGATTTGTGTAAGTCCACATAATTTTGCAGTATGCAATATTACATCGGGTATGGATCCGTTTTCATCTGGAGGTGTGCACAAAATAATTTCTTTACAGCCTGCAATTTGAGCAGGAACTACAAGCATTAATAGAGTTGAAAATAAGGGTGCAGATCCACCCGGAATGTATAGACCAACTTTTTCGATGGGTCTTTTTTCTTGCCAGCACAAAACTCCGGGTTGGGTTTCTAAAGAAACTTTTTGGGTTTGTTGTGCTCTATGAAAAACTTCTATATTGTTTTTAGCCAGTTTAATTGCCAATTTTAATTCAGGGGAAATGTTTTTTTCTGCTTCTATAAAATCACTTTCCTCAACCCGAAAGGAGTTCAAGGATACCTTATCAAATTTAAGGGTATAATCATATAATGCTGAGTCTCCTTTTGCTTTAACATCAGAAAATACATTTTCGACTAAAGGCTCTAGCTCTTTAAAGCTAAAAGTTGGACGTTTCAAAATAGATTTCCATTCTGATTCTAAAGGATTGATAAACTGCTTCATTATCGAACCATTTTCTCAATTGGACATACCAATATATCTTCAGCACCAGCAGCTTTTAACTGGTCTATAACTTCCCAAAAATCGTCTGAGTTAATAACGGAATGAATAGAACTCCACCCCGCCTGAGCTAAGGGCAATACTGTAGGGCTTTTTAGAACTGGAAGAATAGCAGAAACTGCTTCAATTTGCGCGTTGGGTACATTTAATAAAATATAACGGGAATGTTTTGCTCGAAGTACTGCTTGAATTCTAAATTGAAGCTTAGCTATTAATTTGTTCTGTTCTGTATTTAAATTAGGAGCTTGAACCAAAACTGCCTCTGATTTCAAAATTTCGATAACTTCTTTTAAGTTATTTTTAAACAACGTACTTCCACTCGAAACAATATCGCAAATAGCGTCGGAAAGCCCAATGTTTGGTGCAATCTCTACAGAACCACTAATAACATGAATATCCGCTTCAATCCCTTTTTGTTTAAGAAATTGATTCACAGTATTTGGGTAAGAAGTTGCTATTTTTTTATCTGCTAAATCTTGAACACTAGAAAATGAAGTTCCTTTTGGCACTGCAATAGATACTTTACACTTTGAAAAGCCTAGAGTTTCAATAATTTCAAGATCCGTTCCTTTTTCAACCAACAGGTTACTTCCTACAATAGCCAAATCAACAACTCCGTCTCTTAGGTATTGAGGAATATCTCCATTTCGAAGAAAGAACACTTCCATAGGGAAATTTCTAGCAGCTGCTTTTAGTTGGTCTTTTCCATTGTCTATAGAAATTCCACAACTTTTTAATAAGGCTAAGGAATCTGTATTGAGTCTTCCTGATTTTTGAATGGCTATACGTATCATATTTTTTAAATAAAAAAAACCCGTTTGAAATATCAAACGGGTTCTGAGAGTTGAATATACACCAACCTTAGAGCTCGTTCGAGACCGTAAAGTGATGATAATTATGCAATAGATTTCTTTTCATAAGGGAGCAAATATATTCATTTTATTTTAAAACTTAAATGTTTTTTATAAATAAATCAAGCAAATTTGTTCATGGTTTTTTTATAAAAAAGTTAAAAAAATCTTCTGCTAGTATATTTAAATATGTGCTTGCATTCCAAATTAATTTTTATGTGCCTAATACAATGCGTAAAAAAAATCTTAATCTATTATGAAAATAACTTTACTCAAAAGTTACCACTGCTTGCATTACTATTTTTACAAACTCAAGTATACGTGCAATACTATAGTGTTTTGCCAGAACAAGGAGTTTTTTTAGTATACAGAATACGGAGTAATCCTAATATAGGTTTGATAGATATAAATGATCATCCTTAATAATTAATAAGCTCTTTATTGGGCATCTAAATTAGGATAAGGATTTACTGAGAATTTGCTGTACAAAAAAACCGAACCATTATTCAGGGTTCGGTTTTTAGAATAAACTAGAATATAATTATCTAGTTGTTATATTAATGTTTTATTGATTCCCTAGTATAATAGGTAATCCAGACTCTCCACTACCAATAACAATTACTTTGGCATTTGGTGATTCTGAAAGTTTAAGCGTTGCCTCAATACCTTTCTCTTGTAATATCTTAGAAGTTAGTGAAGCACTTAAAATTCTGTTGGCAGCAGCTTTACCTTCAGCATCAATACGCTGACGTTCTGCTTCTTGTTTAGATTTTTCAATTCTAAATACATATTCCAAAGCTTCTTGCTCTTGATTCAACTTACGCTCAATAGCTTCTCGTATTGCAATAGGAAGTGTTACATCACGAACTAAAACAGCGTTTAATTGAACATGTTGATTTTCAACTACTTTTTTAGTTTCTTCAAAAATCTCATTTTGAATAGCATCTCTTTTAGTTGAATACAATTGTTCTGGAGTATAACGACCTACTACAGAACGAGCAACTGCCCGAATCTGAGGTATGATAATAATATTTAGATAATTCTCACCTTTTGTTTTGTGAAGTAATCCAAGTTCAGAAATTAAAGGTTGGTAAAGTACAGAAATGTCTAATGAAATTTCAAGACCGTTAGAAGACAATACTTGCATTTTACTTTCAAAAGCTTCTTGTTGTTTTACGTTATAAACGTAAACTTTATTCCAAGGAGCAATTATGTGAAATCCTTCACCAATAGGAGGCTCATCAATTACAACACCACCTCCGAATGTTTTGAATAATACTCCTGCTTCACCATAACCAATGTTAATTGATGCCTTAGAGATGAAAATAAATAAAATAAAAATTCCTGCAATTACAGGCAGTCCAATTTTGGGTAATTTTTGCATAATGTATTGTTTTTAAATTAAGTTAACATTCCTCCATCCACGTTCATTACTTGTCCTGTAATGTAGTTGGATAAATCTGACCCTAAAAAAACACAAGCGTTAGCTATGTCTTCTGGGGATCCTCCTCTTTTCAAAGGTATAGCATTTCTCCATCCTTGGACAACGTCCTCAGATAATTTTGCTGTCATTTCAGTTTCAATAAAACCAGGAGCAATTACATTTGATCGAATGTTTCTTGAGCCTAGCTCTAAAGCTATAGATTTTGAAAAACCAATAATTCCAGCTTTTGAGGCTGCATAATTAGATTGACCAGCGTTTCCTTTAACTCCAACAACAGAACTCATGTGGATTAAAGAACCTTTTCGCTGCTTTAAAAAAGTACGTTGAACGGCTTTAGTCATATTAAATACAGACTTTAGGTTCACTTCTATCACTTGATCAAAGTCCTCCTCACCCATTCGCATGAGTAAGTTGTCTTTGGTTATACCAGCATTATTAATAAGAATATCAAGTCCTTCAAAGTCTTTTAGTACTTCTTTGGCTAAGGTATGTGCTTGATCATAACTAGCGGCATTGCTTTGATACCCTTTTGCTTTAACACCAAGTGTATTTAATTCTATTTCTAATTCTTGAGCGGCTTGAACCGAACTACTGTATGTAAAAGCAACATTACACCCGTGTTGAGCATATACTAGGGCAATTCCTCTACCTATACCTCTACTAGCTCCGGTTATAATTGCTGTTTTTCCTTCTAAAAGTTTCATGTCTACTTTTTTAATTAAGTATTTCAGCTACTTTTTTACCTATAGATGCTGGAGAATTCACTACATGAATTCCACATTCAGACATTATTCGTTTTTTAGCTTCGGCAGTATCATCTGCTCCACCAACAATTGCACCGGCATGTCCCATAGTTCTTCCGGCAGGTGCTGTTTCTCCTGCAATAAAACCAATAACTGGTTTTTTATTACCAGTTTCTTTAACGTATTTAGCTGCTTCGGCTTCTAGTTGACCACCAATTTCACCAATCATTACAATTGCCTCAGTTTCTGGGTCATTCATAAATAATTCGACTGCATCTTTCGTTGTAGTTCCAATGATAGGGTCCCCTCCTATTCCTATTGCAGTTGAAATTCCATATCCTTCACGAACAACCTGATCAGCTGCCTCATAAGTTAAGGTTCCTGACTTAGATATAATTCCAACATTTCCCTTTTTGAAAACAAAGCCCGGCATAATGCCAACTTTTGCTTCTCCAGGAGTAATAACACCAGGACAGTTAGGTCCTATTAGTCGACAGTTTTTATGTGCAATATAATTGGAAGCTTTAACCATATCAGCTATAGGAATTCCTTCTGTAATTGTTATAATTACTTTGATTCCCGCATCAGCTGCTTCCATGATAGCATCTGCTGCAAAGGCTGGTGGAACGAATATAATTGTTGTATTTGCTTGAGCTTTTTCAACGGCGTCAGCAACTGTATTAAAGACAGGGCGATCCAGGTGAACCTGACCTCCTTTACCTGGGGTAACTCCACCTACAACATTACTTCCGTATTCAATCATTTGGGTTGCGTGAAAAGTTCCTTCACTTCCTGTAAAACCTTGTACTATTATTCTGGAATCTTTGTTAACTAAAACACTCATTCGTTATTCTATTTTTATATTTATTATTAAAGTAGGACTTATTAAGATTTTTATTCTTTTACGCGTTCTTGATAAGTTCCTTTTTCAGTTTCTATTTTTATTTGATCCCCTTCATTAATAAATAAAGGAACGTTTACACGAGCTCCTGTTTCAACAGTAGCGGGTTTGGTTGCATTTGTAGCGGTATTACCTTTAACACCAGGCTCAGTGTGGGTAACTTCCAAAATTACACTTAGAGGCATATCAATAGATAATGGCATTCCATCTTCAGTGTTTATTGAAATAGAAACTATTTCACCTTCTTTCATCAGTTCTGGTGAATCAAGAGTGCTTTTTTCAATAGTAATCTGATTATAATCATCCGAATTCATGAAATTATAGGTGTCTCCATCGTTGTATAGAAACTGAAATTTACTTGTTTCAACTCGAATGTCTTCTATTTTATTACCCGCAGAAAAGGTGTTATCTAAAACTTTCCCAGAGGTAACACTTCTAAGTTTTGTTCTCACAAATGCAGGACCTTTTCCAGGTTTAACATGAAGAAATTCAATTACTTTATAAATGTCATTATTGTGCTTAATGCACAGTCCTTTTCTAATGTCAGAAGTTGATGCCATAATTTATTATTTAATTTTTCTGAAAATATCCTTTCATAATTCCACGTTGTGAATCTTTAATAAATTGTAAAATTTCATCACGTTCCGGAGTAACTTCCATTTCTGCTTCAAGTATTTCAGCAGCTTGTGTTGTATTGTAATTTTTTTGGTACAGAATACGATAGATATCCTGAATTTCTCTTATTTTTTCAGCAGAATAACCACGACGTCTTAATCCTACAGAATTGATTCCTACATAAGATAAAGGTTCACGAGCAGCTTTAACAAACGGAGGTACATCTTTACGAACTAAAGATCCACCCGATATAAAGGCATGATCACCAACAGAACAAAATTGATGGATAGCAGTCATTCCAGCTAAAATAACATAGTTGCCAATATTAATATGACCAGCCAAGTTACTGCTGTTAGAAAACACACAGTAATTTCCAACTTTACAATCATGTGCAATATGAGAATACGCCATAATTAAGCAGTTAGAACCAATAGAAGTTTGAAAACGATCTGTTGTTCCTCGGTTAATAGTTACACATTCTCTAATTGTAGTATTGTCTCCAATTAGAGTTAAGGTTTCTTCTCCTGCATATTTTAAATCTTGTGGTGGAGCAGAAATTACAGCCCCTGAATAAATATTGCAGTTCTTACCGATTCGAGCACCCTCCATTATAGTAACATTAGAACCAATCCAAGTCCCTTCTCCTATTGTTACATTATTACTAATGGTAACAAAGGGTTCAATTACTACATTGTTAGCGATTTTTGCTTCTGGATGTACATAGGCTAAAGGTTGATTCATATGCTGTCTTTTCTAACAATTTGTGCCATTAATTCCCCTTCAGTTGTAATCTTACCATTAGCAAAGGTATAACCTTTCATATGACAAATCCCCCTTCTGATAGGAGTAATTAATTCCAACTTAAAAATTAAAGTATCACCCGGATAGACAGGGTTTTTAAACTTAACATTATCTATTTTCATAAAAAAAGTTAAGTAATTTTCAGGATCAGGGACTGTGTTAAGCACTAGAACTCCTCCTACTTGCGCCATTGCTTCAACTTGTAAAACACCAGGCATTACTGGCGCTCCAGGGAAATGTCCGACAAAAAATTGCTCGTTCATAGTTACATTCTTCAAACCTATAACATGTGTGTTAGAGAGCTCAAAAATCTTGTCAACCAATAAGAATGGAGGTCTATGAGGCAACATTTTCATGATGTCATTAACATTCATTAACGGCGGTTGGTTGATGTCTATAATAGGTGCATTTAAGCGCTTTTCTTGTTTAATTATCTTGGATAGTTTACGAGCAAAATCAACGTTTACTTTATGTCCGGGTTTCCTAGCAATTACCTTTCCTCTAATTCTTTTTCCTACCAAAGCCAAATCTCCAATTACATCCAGTAATTTATGTCGAGCCGCCTCATTTGGGTAATGTAAGGATAGGTTATCTAATATTCCGTTGGGCTGAACTGTGATTTTAGTTTTATTAAATGCTCGTTTTAAATTGTCCATGGTTTCATCTGACAAGGGTTTGTCAACATAAACAATTGCATTATTTAAATCTCCACCTTGTATTAAGCCATTTTCAAGTAACATTTCTAATTCATGAAGAAAACTAAAAGTACGAGAAGATGCAATCTGATCTACATAATCATTTAGATGCTCAAGGGTTGCATTTTGTGTTCCTAAAACTTTAGTTCCAAAATCTACCATAGTTGTTACTTGGTAGTTATCCCATGGAATAAGGGTCATTTCACTTCCAGACTCCTCATCTCTGTAATGAATTACTTCTTTAACAATATATTCGTCTCTTAACTCTGATAATTCAATTTTACCCGCGGACAAGATTGCCTCAACAAAAAATTTAGAAGAACCATCCATTATTGGAGGTTCGGGAGCACTTAATTCAATTAAACAATTATCAATTTCAAGACCTACAAGAGCAGATAATACATGCTCAGAGGTGTGGATTTTTACATCATTTTTGATTAAGTTAGTTCCACGCTGAGTATCATTTACATACTGGATATCAGCTTCAACCGTAGGCTGTCCCTTAATATCGGTTCTCTTGAAAACATAACCTGTATTTGCTGGTGCAGGTTTAAATGTTAGAACAACATTTTTACCCGTATGTAGTCCCACACCTTCAAGTGTAATTTGTTTTGCAATTGTATTTTGTAAAACAGACTTATTTTCCATGTTGCTCTTTTTCAAATTGATCAAGTCGTTTGACTATTTTGGGTAAATTTTTGAAATGTATGTATGATTTACTATAACTCTTAAAATCAAATGCAGGTGTACCCTGAAGTACCGCATTGTCTTTGAAGTTTCTTGTTACTCCTGTTTTCCCTTGAACTTGCACTCCATCACCAATTATAAGGTGACCTGCAAAACCGGATTGACCTCCAACCGCACAAGATTTCCCTATTTTTGTAGAACCTGCTATTCCAACTTGTGCTGCAATAACAGTATTTTCTCCAATCTCTACGTTATGAGCTATTTGAATCTGGTTGTCTAATTTAACACCGTCATGAATAATTGTTGCACCTAGTGTGGCACGATCAATAGTAGAATTAGCGCCAACATCTACGTTGTTGCCTATCCGTACAATTCCGGTTTGTGGAACTTTCTTGTAAGTTCCGTCTTTTTGAGGTGCAAAACCGAAACCATCAGATCCGATTACGCATCCAGGATGGATGACACAATTTTTACCGATTTCTGAACGGGACATGATGCGCGCTCCGTTTAGAATTAAAGTTCCTTCCCCTATAATTACGCCTTCGCCAATAAAAACATGCGAATATATTTTAACGTCTTTACCAAGAATAACATTTTTCTTTATTACTGAAAATTCACCTACGTAACAAGATTCATCAACCACCACGCCTTCATCAATAGACACAGGCTCCATAATGCCTTTATCATCAGTAAGCGCACTATTATAGAACTCTAGAAGTATAGAAAACGATTGATATGCATCTGCTACACGTATTAAAGTAGAATCTACTTTTTTTTCTAAAACAAAATCATTGTTTATGATAACAACGGATGCTTCTGTATCGTAAATAAAAGGATTATATTTTTTGTTCGCTAAAAAGGTTAACGAACCGGATTTACCCTCTTCAATTTTAGAGAGCTCTTGAACTTCTACTTCAGGATCTCCCTCAATAGTTCCGTTCAATATACCAGCAATTTGTTTGGCGGTAAATTTCATTCTTGCAAAAGTATAAAAATTAGCTTAGAAACTAGGCTTTGCAAAGCAGAGATAAAATTTACATTCTAATTTTGAAAAGGAATTTTCGGAAAATAATTGTGAGTGTTCTTGTAAAGAATTAACCTCACCTGATTTTGTTAATATCATTATCGACTTAATATCAGGGACATAAGCTTGATTTGATATGCCTCCTGTAAAAACATAATTGTCCATTTTAGCATCGTTGAGGTTCAAAGTTGAAAGTGTAGCTCTCTTCTCTTCAACTTGACTATTACTGAATGGAGTGTTTTGAAATCTAATTTTAAGTAAATTTCTATTTAAAATTCTGCTTGATAAATCACTCAACACAAAATCTGAGTGATGTTGCCACTCTTTCAAGGAAGAAACAATATCATAATCGTCTAATAAAGCAAATCGTTTTAGAAAATCTAAGGAATTTATTTCATGGTTGGTAGTATTCAAGAAATATGAAAGTGAATTTGATGTTTTTAGTATTACTCCATCTTTAGTAAGTTTACGTGCATAAACCAGTACGCGTTCTAAAAGTAATTCGGCTACTAAGCTCGTTTTATGTAAATATACTTGCCAGTACATTAAACGTCTAGCAATTAAAAATTTCTCTACTGAATGCATCCCCTTTTCTTCAACAACGAGTTGGTCATCCACAACGTTAAACATTGTTATAATTCGTTCTGAATTGATATTACCTTCCGTGGCTGCAGTATAAAAACTATCTCGTTTTAGATAATCCATTCGGTCTAAATCAATCTGACCCGAAACCAGTTGATTCATAAACTTTCGGTGGTATTTGTTTTGAAAGATTGTAATTGCAAGAGTCAATGCTCCATCGAATTCCTTATTCAAAGCAAGCATAAATTGTAGTGATAAGGATTCGTGATGAACTCCTTCAACAATACTATGCTCCATAGCATGAGAAAAAGGACCGTGACCGATGTCGTGAAGTAAGATTGCGACTTGCATACCAACAGCCTCCTCTTCACTAATTACGATGCCTTTAGTTCTGAGAATTGAGATTGTCTTCTGCATTAAATGCAAACAACCTAATGCATGCTCAAACCTACTGTGGCGAGCTCCAGGATAAACCAAAGAGGATAGTCCCATTTGAGAAATTCTTCTCAAACGCTGAAAAAAAGGATGCTCTAATAATTTGAAAATTATAGGTGCATGGATATGAATAAATCCGTAAATTGGATCATTCAACAGTGTCAGTTTTTGATTGTTTTTCAAAGTGCTGATTTTTAACAAATATAATGAATCTAAAGCCAATTCAAATCTTATGGGTAGATGATGAAGTCGATCTTCTCAAACCTCATATACTATTTCTTTTAGATAAGGGATATAAAGTTACTCCTTGCAACAACGGTCTTGAGGCCATTGAAATAATTGATCTCCATAATTTTCAAGCAGTTTTATTAGACGAAAACATGCCTGGGCTGGATGGGTTCGAAACCTTAGCTCTTATAAAAGGTAAACTTCCTAGTCTTCCCGTAATTATGGTTACTAAGAATGAGGAAGAACACATTATGGAAGATGCGATAGGATCTAAAATTTCAGACTATTTAATCAAGCCCGTTAATCCAAACCAAATATTACTATCCCTAAAGAAAAACTTACTCCATAGGGACTTAATCGCTGAAAAAACAACTCGAAACTATCAGCAAGAATTTAGAAAGATAAGTCTTGAATTAATGGATTTAAAATCATTCTCCGACTGGGAGAAGTTTTATAAAAAAATGGTTCATTGGGAATTGCAACTCGAAACACTCGTTGACCCAGGAATGATCGAGATATTTGAAAGTCAAATCAAAGAAGCTAATAACTTGTTTTCTAAGTTTATAGCTACCGAATACGAAGGATGGATGCTTAACCCTTCTTCGGCTCCAGAACTATCTCATACGGTGTTTAAAAACAAGATTAAACCCTTGCTGAAAGCAACACAGCCAACTTTATTGTTGGTTATTGATAATTTACGGATGGACCAGTGGAAAACCATTGAGCCAATCCTATTAGATTTTTATACTAAAGACAGTGAAGAGTCTTATTACAGCATACTACCTACTGCGACTCAGTATGCTAGAAATGCTATTTTTTCTGGACTAACCCCTCTTGAAATTGCGACAGAATTTCCCAAATGGTGGAAAAACGATAGTGAAGAAGGTGGTAAAAACTTATTCGAAAAAGAACTACTAGAACAACAATTGAAGAAATTGAGGGTAGATGGGAAAACGAGTTATCACAAAATAACCAATCTAAAGAGTGGAAAGTTACTTTCTAAATCTCTAAATAATCATAAAAAAGATAAGCTCACAGCCGTGGTTTATAATTTTGTTGATATGATATCACACGCTAAATCCGAAATGGAAATAATAAAAGAGTTAGCTTCTGACAACAAAGCTTATCGTTCATTAACTGCAAGTTGGTTCAAAAATTCACCTTTACTTGAAATTTTATTAGAAGCAAAAAAATTAAATTTCCAACTTATAATAACCACAGATCACGGCACAATCAATGTAGACCAAGCGGTTGAAGTTGTTGGAGATAAACACACAAGTTCAAACCTTCGCTACAAAACAGGGAGGAGCTTAACTTATCCTTCCAGTAAAGTTTATGAGGTAAGTAGCCCTAAGTCCATTGGCCTTCCGCAAACAAGCATTAATAATAAATATATTTTTGCTTTAAACTATAATTACTTTGTGTATCCCCAAAATTACAATCACTTTGCTGCACTTTTCAACAACAGTTATCAACATGGAGGGATTTCTATGGAAGAAGTAATTATACCTTTTGTAGTTTTGCAACCTAAAAGTAATTAACATATGATTCAGAAGTTTAAATTAAATGAAGTAAATGCTTTAGCAAAAGAGCTTCACTTTAAAATAAAACATCCCGTGGTGGTATTCGAAGGAAATATGGGAGTCGGAAAAACTACATTAATCCATGCACTTTGTAAAGAATGGAATGTAATAGATTTGGTAAGCAGTCCTACTTTTTCTTTAATTAATGAGTATAAAACTAAGGAAGATCGTTCTATTTATCACTTTGATTGTTATCGCTTAGAAACCGCAGATGAAGCTTTTGATTTTGGAGCGGAAGTATATATTGACTCAGGTTCTGTTTGTTTAATTGAGTGGCCCGAAAAAATAAGTCTCTTACTGCCTCCAGAACTTCATCGAATTAAATTAACCTATGCAGATCAAAATACTCGAGAAATAGACTTCTCCTAACAGAAAGAATATTATTTTTACACAAATATTTAGAATGAGCTTTTTAAAAAGATTAGGGTATTATTTAGGTGGTTTTTCTGCAGGTCTGATTTTTTTAGCTTTTATATTAAATGGGAAAAAAACACAATGTAATTATAGCCCTGACGCAAGAGTATTAAACGATTTGTCAAAAAAAGAATGGGTATATAGTTCAGATATTAGACCCTTTTTTAAATTAGATTCACTAAATATTGCTGCGCTAGTAAATGAAGGAGATATTAATTTTGGTGCAAGTGAAACTAAAAGAGATAGTTGTAAAATTTATACAATTGAAACAAAAATTGGAGTTAAAGAATACGACTTGAAAGTTGAGAATTGCGCCAAAAAAGTTACCGTATTATCAGTTGGTCTTTTGGATCAACATAAACACTTAGAGTTTTAAGAGAAAAAAAGCAGCTCAAAATTTAAACTGCCCTTTCATAAATAAAAATAGTGCTTTATTAATTTAGGGCTCTACAGACATAAAAAAAAATAGGATTATTAACATAATATCATAAAAAAATAAAATTTAATGAAATTCATTGCTGCAAAGGGATATACGGTTGAATTCACTGATGAACAGTATATTATATTAAATAATTTTATAACTTCGAAAGATTATTCTTCTGCTTTCATACTTGTTGATGAAAATACAGAGCAAAATTGTTTGCCAATTTTTCTAGATAATTTTTCAATTGAGATGCCTTTAGAGATAATATCTATAGAGGCTGGTGAAGAAAATAAACACATTCAAACTTGCTATGGCGTCTGGGAAGCCCTTTCAGAACTTGGTGCGGATCGTAAAAGCCTAATAATTAACTTAGGAGGAGGAGTTGTTACCGATCTAGGAGGTTTTGTCGCTTCAACTTTCAAGCGAGGAATTGACTTTATAAATATACCCACTACCTTATTATCCATGGTAGATGCTTCTGTTGGTGGTAAAACTGGTGTTGATTTAGGTGCTCTTAAAAATCAGGTTGGTATTATTATTAACCCACAAATGGTTTTGGTTGATACGGAATACTTAAAAACACTTCCAAAAGATGAATACAGAAGTGGTTATGCTGAAATGCTAAAACATGGTTTGATTCAGGATAAGGACTATTGGAAAATTCTAGCAGACTATAAACATATTTCTACAGAAGAAATTTTATGGCATATCCACCATTCGGTTGCCATAAAAAATAAAGTTGTCCTAGAAGATCCATATGAACATAGCTTAAGAAAGATTTTAAATTATGGCCATACATTAGGGCATGCAATTGAGTCTTTTTGCCTAACAATGGAATATAGAAATAAACTCCTTCATGGGGAGGCAATAGCAATTGGTATGATTTTAGAGGCATATATATCATCTAAATTAACTGGTTTGAGTCAAGAGCAATGTGATGAAATAAAACACGTTTTTAATTCCATTTATCCAAAAGTAAGTTTTAGTAAACAAGAGATTAAAGAAATATTGGCCCTGTTGCATTACGACAAGAAAAACAGTCACGGCATTATAAAATTTGCCCTAATCGAATCAATTGGTAAAGCAATAATTGACATTGAAGTTCCAAACGAACTTCTAGAAGATTCTTTCGATTACTACGCCCAATAAAACCTAACAGGAGTTTCTACTCGCGTTAATATTTCCAAAAAGAGATCTGGTTACAAGCTTTTCATAAACCTCTAGTTGTGAATCATCAAGCAGATTATCATTCTTAAGCTCTTGTATAGTGCTTAAAGCATATTGCTGAATAGTTAGCAAAGGCTGTACAATAGCTTCTCTCATCTCAATAGAATGCTTCCCTGCAGGCTGATCTTCCATCAATTCGGTGTAGCCCGTTAACTTTAATAACATTTCTTTTGTGAGCATATATTCGTCGTGAATGATATTCCAAAAGGGACCGTACTCCTTGTCTTCACCAATATGAGCTGTTAGTTTAAAGAATGACTTGGTTAAACTCATCATGCTGTTTGCTATAAGAGTTCTGAAAAATGCTGAGTTTTCATAAAGCGAGCTCACTTTATCAAAGTCTCCATTTACTTCAAAAGATTTAATTGCAGTTCCTACGCCAAAAAAACCAGGTACATTTTGCTTAGACTGACTCCAACTTCCTACAAAAGGAATTGCTCTAAGATCTGAAAAATTAAGTTTTGAAGAACTTCCTCTTTTAGAAGGTCGACTTCCAATGTTTGTTTTCGAGTAATATTGAAGTGTACTCATGTTTTCCAAATAAGATACAAACTTAGGGTGTGATTTGAAATCACTATAAGACTGATAACTTATATCTGCAAGCTGTTCCATCGTTATTCGGTCCTTATCTGCAAATTGATTGTCGTCGTTCTTGAACACCTGATTTGATATTCCTGAACTCAAAAGCTGTTCCAAGTTGAATTGACTTGAATCTAAAGTTCCAAAATTAGAACTGATGGTTTGACCTTGAACTGTTAATTGAATGTCGTCTGCTTTTATTCGATTGCCCATTGAAGCGTAAAATTTGTGAGTGTTACCACCACCACGAGCAGGAGGTCCTCCACGACCATCAAAAAAGGCTACCGCAACTCCAAAGTCTCCAGAAACGTCAGACAACTCCTCTTTTGCTTTATAAATACTCCAATTTGCCATAAAATAACCCCCATCTTTTGTTCCATCAGAAAAACCAAGCATAATTGTCTGCTTCATGTTTCTGGTTTTTAGATGGGCACTGTAAAAGGGATTAGAATATAAATTATGCATAATTTCTTGCGAAACCTGTAAATCATCAACGGTCTCAAAAAGAGGAATCAAATCTACTGTAGGACTATCCCATCCACAAATTCGATGTAAAGCAAATAGCTGCAGCATATTTTCAATACTCTGACAGTTACTTATTATATATCGATGACATCCTTTTTCACCATTCCGCTCTTGAATAGATTTCATGGCATATATGGAGCCTAATGTGTGTTTAACTATATCATCATCAAAAAGCGACTCAGGAACGTTTCCTGTTAATTGAGGTAGAATTAAAAGACGCTCATCTAAACTTAACTCTAAATAATTTTCAGGTAATCCTGTGATATAATCCTGAATGTTTGGGTGTGAAACTATTGTTTCAAAGACCAGATTGTGAATCCGTGAATCTTGGCGAATGTCTAGAGATGCAAAATGAAATCCAAAAAGTTTAACTTTATTTCTTAGGTCTACAATTTCGTTTAAGTAAAGATTTTGATGTCGTGCTTTAAGTAATGCCTCAATCCCTTCCAACTTTCTAATCATGAAATCCATATCAATAGGCTCAATTGTATTCGGATTAAACAAGGTATTATAAAGTGTTGATTCTAAATCAGTAATCATTAGATCAACTTCATCAAAGGTAATTTTCCTTTTCAATTTTCTTAGATCTCTGTAATAATTTCTTAAGATACTAAATCTGAGTTTTTCTGCTGTTTTTAAAGTGATTTCAGGAGTTACAAATGGATTTCCATCCCGGTCTCCTCCTGGCCAAAAGCCAAAATCAAAAATAGAATTATCTATGGTTTCACCTTCAAAAATATGCTGCTCTAGATAGTTGTATATAACTGCAGCGGATTTATAAAAAACATTTTCTAAAAACCACATCAAGCTAACAGCTTCGTCCAGAGGGCTTGGTTTTTTTTTATTAAAAAAACGGGTTTTACCTAACTGAGCAAGTAATAATTTGATTTGCTCCAGATTATCATTTTTTAAAGCATCAGATAGGTCTGTAATGATTCCAAGTACAGAGCCCGGATAAAATTGAGTTGGATGCGCTGTAAGTACAATTCGAACCTTAAATCTATTTAAATATTCTTTTAATTCAGAAAAATTATTTTTTGCCTTTGTACCTTCTTTAATATAACGAAGTGTACCCCTACCGTGCATGTTATTTACGTATGAAAATCCAGCATCTTCAATTGCATCGAAGAGCACAATTTGACGTTCAATAAACTTTAAAAAGCTAAATAAAAGGTCGTGTTTGTTTTGACCTTCCATTCCTTTAGCAAAACTCTCGAAAAATTGATCTACAATTTGTTTGGGAGCTAAATCAGACTCATATCCTTTAACACAAAAGTCCGTGAAAAGAGGAAGTAAAAGTGAGGTTTGAGGTATAGAATCGAATGGTAATTTGAGGAATAGACTGTTATAAATTTCAAACTTCGAAACAACATAATCATTAAATCGTTCCGCTTTGGTTTTTCTTGCCATATTAGTTTATCTGTATATTACTTTTATAACTCATTAAAAATTGTATGCATTAATCGTTTTTTGTCGTTGATGCTTTCTTCCAATGAGATCATGGTCTCTGTTCTCAAAACTCCTGAAATATCATCAATCATAAAAATAATGTCTTTAGCATGCTTAGTGTCGCGTGCTCTTACCTTACAAAAAACATTAAATTTTCCTGTGGTAATGTGTGCTACCGTGACAAAAGGAATGTCTTTTAAATCTTGTAGTGCTTTTTGTGTAGTATTGTTCTTTTCAAGAAAAATCCCAACATAGGCTATAAAAGAATATCCCAATTTTTCGTAATCAACATTAAGAGATGAACCCTTAATGATTCCTGCATCTTCCATTTTTTTAACACGAACATGAACAGTTCCAGCAGAAATCAAAAGTTTCTTGGAAATATCAGTGAAAGGAATTCGTGTATTATCAATTAAAATGTCTAAAATTTGGTGGTCAATTTCGTCGAGTTTAAACTTTGGCATAATGTTTTTTTTTAATATGATTGCTAATTTAAAGAAAACGATGCTGCATTAGAGATGAATTTCACAAATTAGATATAAATTAACAAAGAAATGGTTTTTGTTAAATTTTCATAGTCTGGATTTAATGGGTCTAAAACAATATCCTTTAAGGCATCGTGCTGCTGAGCATCAATTTTAAGTAAGCCCTTCAAACCTTCATCAAGTAACTCTATTTCAGGAATAAAAACTACATCAGCTCCTTTTTTAAGTTCTTTAAATTGATAAAAAACACTATTAGCTGAAGTTTCAAAGTTACCTTCTGTAGAAGTTTTGATGTTGAAAATTTCAACATCTCTTAGATTCTTATAATTTTCCGGTATTTCAAAGTAGCTGTTAATGTTGAAATCAGTTATTGAACTTGATGCTATTGTATTGCACATTGCTATTATAGCCTCTAAAACGTATTTTCTGGCAATAATACGGTGGTAATCATCTTTAAAGTGTCCAGCCTCAAAAAGAACAGTAGGCGTATTTAATGATGTGAAATAGTCTCCAACACAGTTGATGTTAAAAGAATCATCGTACCGCCCAACAGCGTCAGGAATGCTTTTTTGAAGCTTGTTGTTTGCAGAAACTATTAAACCCATTGCGAGTTCTCGTGCGGCCGTAACGGTCTGGTTTTCGTCTGCAGAAGGTGCTAGAAAAGAAATTGTAGCCGGTATGTAGGTGTTCCCAGCGGTAAAAACAGTTCGTTGCCCGTGTAAATTAAAACAATAGTGAGGTTCAAATTGATTATAAACAGACCG
>Ga0114997_10000809_pt1 | contig 26023 bp, 28 predicted proteins | sample ArcticOcean_MG_C_2_FD_87045 | JGI IMG/M metagenome (GOLD analysis project Ga0114997, IMG submission 87045) | Marine microbial communities from western Arctic Ocean - ArcticOcean_MG_CB4_136 | ecosystem: Environmental > Aquatic > Marine > Oceanic | place: Arctic Ocean: Canada Basin | collected... | reverse complement strand
GATTCGAAATCTGGTGCTCTATCCAGTTGAGCTAGCAGCGCATATAGTATTAATATTACATTTTATGGAAAAAAACATTAATTTAATAGTCGATGCTGATGAAAATAACCTTAGACTTGATGTATTCATCAACAAAAAAGAGAAGTTAATTAGCAGAACTAGAATCAAAAATTTAATTTTGAAAGAAAAATTAAAATTAAACAATGTAATTGTTAATAGTCCTTCCAAAAAAGTCTGCACAGGTGATAAAATAGATCTTCAGATTCCAGAACCAAAAGAAGCTTCATTAAAGCCTTACGATTTTAAATTAGAAATTATTTATGAAGATGATGATTTATTAGTAATTGACAAGCCTGCTGGAATAATCATGCATCCTGGCGCTGGAAATTATGATAAAACAATTGTTAATGCTCTAATGCATTATAATAAAGAATCTCTTTCTACAATTGGAGATGAGCTAAGACCAGGTATTGTGCACAGAATAGATAAAGATACATCTGGATTAATAGTTATAGCAAAAAACAATATAACACATGAAAATTTATCTCATCAATTTAGTGAGCATACAATTACAAGAGTTTATCAACTATTAATTTGGGGGAAACTCAGACCGTCCTCTGGAAAAATTGATACCTACATAACTAGAAGTTCAAAAAATAGACAAATGATGGAAGTTAGTAGCTCTAAAGGTAAAAGGGCAATAACCAATTATAAAACCTTAGAAATCTTTGAAAATGACAAAACTCCTACTTTAAGTTTGGTTGAGTGTAAACTTGAAACAGGAAGAACTCACCAAATAAGGGTTCACATGACTCATATGGGCAATAGCATAATGGGTGACGGAAAGTATAAGAAAAAATATAAAAAACTTAAAAATATTGACACAAATTTAGAAAAGTTAATTTTTAAATTAGATAGACAATTTCTTCATGCAAAGATACTGGGCTTCATTCATCCCAAAACTAACGAAGAAATGATTTTTTCCTCAATTTTGCCACATGATCTTGAGAATATTCTAAAATTACTTAGAAATACTAACAAATAAAGTATTGAAATATAAATATAGTTAATTAAATAAACATATAATATGACTACAAAAATGAACAATAATCTTCCAGCTCTCTCTAATGAAGGTGGTCTTTCAGCATATCTTGAGCAGATTAAAAAATTTCCTATGCTTGCTGCTGAAGAAGAATATATGTTAGCTAAAAACTGGAAAACAACTGGCAATATAAAAGCTGCAGAAAAACTTGTAACTAGCCACCTTAGACTAGTTGCTAAAATTGCGATGGGCTACAAAGGCTATGGTCTCCCTGTAAATGAAATGATTTCAGAGGGTAATGTTGGTTTAATGCAGGCTGTTAAAAAATTTGAACCTGAAAAAGGTTTTAGACTAGCTACATATGCTATGTGGTGGATTAAAGCATCTATCCAAGAGTATATTTTAAGATCATGGAGCTTAGTAAAAATAGGGACTACTACTGCTCAAAAAAAATTATTTTTTAATCTAAAAAAACTGAAAAACCAGATTGCACCTAGGAGTGAGGGAGATTTGAGACCGGAGCATGTTGATCAAATAGCTGATAAACTTAATGTTAATAAAGAAGAAGTAATTTCAATGAATAGAAGATTATCTGGTAAAGAATTTTCTCTTAATACACAGGTGGGTGAGGATGGTGACGAATGGCAAGATTGGTTAGTGGATAAAGAATTGGATCATGATCTTAAATTTGCTCATCAAGAAGAAATGGAACAAAGAAAAGATTTATTAAAAGATTCAATAAAAATTCTTAATGATAGAGAAAGAGAAATTTTATACTCAAGAAGATTAAATGACAATCCAACAACACTTGAGGACTTGAGTAAAAAATATAAAATTAGTAGAGAAAGAATTAGGCAAATTGAAAATAAAGCTTTTGAAAAAATTCAAAAGCATATGCTTATTTCTGCTAAATCAAAAAATTTACTTGCAGTTAACTAAACTTCAAACGGATTTTCTAAAAGAATTGTGTCTTCTCGTTCTGGGCTAGTTGAAATACTTGAAATTTTTGCTCCAATAAAATCTTCAACAGCATAAATATATTTTTTTGCATTATCAGGCAAAGCTTCAATATTTTTAATACCATTAGTGGGAGTTTTCCAACCAGGAAATGTTTTATAAATTGGCTTTATCTTTAATTGATCTTCAACGGCAGCAGGCAAATAATTCATTTTTTTTCCATTTAATTCATACTCAACACACATTTTAATTTCATCTAATTCATCTAAAACATCAAGTTTTGTGAGCGCTATACCATCAATTCCTGATATCTTAATTGTTTGTCTAACCAATACTCCATCAAACCATCCACATCTTCTTTTTCTACTTGTTACGGTTCCAAATTCTTTTCCTCTTGATCCTAACAATTCACCAACACTATCATTTAATTCAGTTGGAAAAGGTCCTTCACCTACACGGGTGGTATAAGCTTTTGTTATGCCGAGGACATAATGTATTGAGTTAGGGCCACAACCAGTACCTGTAGCAGCACTAGCGGCAACAGTATTCGAAGATGTTACAAAAGGATATGTTCCATGATCGACATCCAATAAAATTCCTTGTGCGCCTTCAAATAATATTTTCTTTTTCTGCTTTTTAAACTCATCAATTCTAAGCCAAACTGGTTGAGAAAATTTTAATATTTCTGGGGCTATCTTTAATAATTCCTTTTTAAGTTTGTTTTTTTCATAAATCTTTTTACCCAATCCTTTTCTAATTGCGTTGTGATGAAGTAATACAGTTTCCAATCTATGGTCAAGATTGCTTTCTGATCTTAAATCCATAACTCGAATAGATCTCCTTCCAACTTTATCTTCATATGCTGGGCCTATTCCACGTCTAGTTGTTCCAATTTTACTCTTGCCAGCAGCGTCTTCTCTTATTTCATCCATTTCTTTATGGAATGGCAAAATAAGAGTTGCAGATTCGGAAACTATAAAATTATCAATATCAACATTAACTCCCTTTAATTTTATCTCTTCTATTTCTTCCAGTAGTGCCCATGGATCGATTACGACTCCATTCCCAATAATTGAAATTTTATTTTTTCTGACAATGCCTGATGGCAATAATCTTAACTTGTAGGTAACACCATCTATAACAAGTGTATGCCCAGCATTGTGTCCACCTTGAAAACGTATAACTACATCTGCTTGATCTGACAGCCAATCAACAATCTTGCCTTTGCCTTCATCACCCCATTGGGACCCTACAACTACTATATTTTTCATTATCTAAATTTCTTATTTATTGAAATTGAACTTAAATGGTTTATTGGACCATGACCTTTTCCATATTTTAAAGTAGACCCAATAGCACTGTGTACATACTTAGTTGCAAGCTCACAAGATTTCTTTAATGGTTTTCCACACGAAAAAAAAGTTGTAATAGCTGTTGCTAAAGTACATCCAGTCCCATGTGTATTCTTGGTTGTAATCTTTCTATTTTTTATAATTTTAATCTCTTTTTTGTTAACAAAAATATCACTCACAAACTTAGAATTTAAATGACCACCTTTTATTAAAACATTTTTGGCACCTGATTCAATTAATAAGCTTGCAGCAAATATCATGTCCTCACTAGTTTTTATTTTCGTATTGGTTAATATTTCAGCTTCAGGAATGTTAGGTGTTATTAAGCTAACTTTTTTTATTAATTCATTTTTTAATAATTTAATTGCTTTTTCATCAATTAATTTAGTGCCACCTTTAGCAATCATTACAGGGTCTAAAATTATTTTTTTTACTTTGATAATATTTAAGGATTTTATTACAGCCCTGATAACACTTGAAGAGTGTAACATTCCAATTTTTATGGCATCAGGTTTAATGTCTTTTGAGGTAAATTCAATTTGATTAGAAATTTCTTTATAATCAATTGGTACTATAGACTTAACGCCAGTAGTATTTTGGATTGTAACAGCTGTGATTGCCGTCATCGCATATGAACCTAGGGCAGTGACTGTTTTGATGTCAGCCTGTATTCCAGCGCCACCTGATGAATCGGAGCCAGCTATGATTAATATTTTAGATCTAGGTTTCAACTTATTTAATTTTTTTTTTTATAATATCAATACACTTTTGAAGTAATCTTTTATTTTCACACTCACCCATTATTCGTATCTTTGGTTCTGTTCCTGATTTTCTTATTAACATTCTTCCTCGACCCCTCATTAAATTCTCTGCAATTTTAATTGATTTTTTTACATCAATATCGTTTATAATATTTTTATTCTTTACTTCTATATTTTCTAGAATTTGAGGTGTTTGTTTAAAAACATTAAAAAATTCACTGGCTTTCTTACCTTTTCTTAATGAAAATAAAACTTCTAAAGCAACTAACAATCCATCTCCTGTAGTTGCAAACTTTCCCAAAATGATATGGCCTGACTGTTCTCCTCCTAAATTAAAGTTATTTTCCTGCATTTTTTCTTTTACGTACCGATCACCTACATTTGCTCTTATAAACTTTATTTTTTTTAATCCAAAAAACTTTTCTAACCCATAATTAGACATCAAAGTACCAATAACACCGCCTCTCAGCATTTTTTTATTTTTCCATCTGTTTGCTAGTGCTGCAATAATTTGATCACCATCAACTATATTACCTTTTTCATCACTCATAATAATTCTGTCTGCATCACCATCTAGTGAAATACCAATGTGTGCTTTATTTTTCTTTACAGCAGCTTGTATTTTTTTTGGAAATGTGGAACCACATTTTTCATTAATATTTAATCCATTTGGATTAACTCCAATTGAAACAACTTTTGCACCAAGCGATTTTAGCAATTGTGGTCCTGATTTATACCCAGCTCCATTAGCACAATCTATAACTATTTTTAAACCTTTTAAGCTGAAACTTTTTGGAAAATTTTTTCTGAGGATCTTAATATATTTTTCATTTCCATTTTCTAGTCTTTTAACTCTTCCAAGACTTCTTGGTCTTGATAGTTGTTTGTCTATTTTTTTATCAATTAAACTTTCTATTTTTTTTTCAATTTTATCCGATAGTTTTAAGCCATCTGGACCAAATAATTTTAAACCATTGTCATAGTATGGATTGTGAGATGCTGTAATCATTATACCCATGTTAGCCTTCATTGACTTTGTTAGCATAGCAAGACCATTTGTTGGCAAAGGTCCCAATGTATATACATGCATACCTGCTGATGTAAGGCCAGAAACTAGTGCTGGCTCTAAAGTATAACCTGATAACCTAGTATCTTTTGCAATAATTGCCGTCTGCCTTGTTTTTTTTTGATTTTTAAAAAAAGTTCCTGCTGCCAGGCCAAATTTAAAAAACATATTTCCATTAATATTCTTGCTATTAATTGCTCCTCTTATTCCATCAGTGCCAAAATATTTTTTTACCATTAATCTTTAATTAATTCTTTAAATACCTTTATACCTTGTGTTAATTCATTTACATTATGAACTCTTAAAATTTGAACTCCTTGCGTCATAGCATATAAACAAGAACTCATTGTTCCTCCCAATCTTTCTTTAGTATCATTGTTTTTTGATATATCTTTAATAAATCTTTTTCTTGAAAGTCCAAGTAATATAGGGAATCCAAGGCTATGAAAAATAGAAATGTTTCTAATTAGGCTCATATTATGTTTCAAATTTTTTCCGAAACCTATCCCTGGATCAACTATAATATTATTATGTTTTATTCCTTTAATTCTTAATAATTTTATCTTTTTTTCAAAAAAATCATAAATATCTAATATAACATTCTTATACTTTGGGTTTACCTGCATTATTTCAGGATCACCTTGTGAGTGATGAATTACAAAGGGTGTATTATTTTTTTTTAAAATTTTGATTGTTTGTGAGTCGTAACTTAATCCTGAAATATCATTAATAAGCTTAACCCCACTCTTAATACCTTTGGTCATAATTTCTGACTTTCTCGTGTCTAACGATAGATTAATTTTTTTATCAATTTTTTTTAATGTTTTTTCTATTCTTCGCCATTCCTTTGCACTGCTAATACTTTTGGAACCAGGCCTAGTAGACTCACCTCCAATATCAATTATATCTGCTCCCATTTTAAATAAACTAATTGCATGGTTAATTCCTCTTCTTTTTTTGTTAAATCTACCACCATCTGAAAAACTATCTGGTGTCATATTTAGTATGCCCATTATATTTGGCATTTTGTTAAAATTTAAATTAGAAAAATTTTTTTTCTTTTTTGTGACAACTTTAAGATCAGCATTAATTTTTTTTTTAAAAAATTTAGATAATTTTTTAATATCTTCGATTTTTATTTTTTTTTTTGAATTTCTAGAAATAATTTCAATTTGATCAAATGAAATTTGATTATTACCATTTAATGGTAATGATTTTTTTTGACTTACTAGTTTTAATGATTCATTGCCATGGTAAAAATTACACACTCTTGTGTAATATTTTTTCATTGTATGTTAATGAACTATTTTTGGCTTAAGTCCCATCGATCCTAGAGCTGAATTTTTATCATCATCTTCAACTTTTAAATCATCTTTATTTTTGGGATAAACATTTTTATTAATTATATTTTCTATCTCTTCTCCAGTTAATGTTTCATAAGTCAGTAGAGCTTTAGCTATTTTATGTAGATCATCAATTTTAGTGGTCAATATTTCTTTGGCTAAATTGTAGCCCTCATCAACTAATTTTCTTATTTCTTTGTCGATTTTTTGCGCAACTGCTTCAGATACACTTTGGGTGCGGGCTACTGATCTTCCTAAAAATACCTCTTCTTCATTTTCACCGTATTCTACAGGTCCCAGTTCATCTGTCATTCCATACTTCGTAACCATAGCTCTAGCTAATTGCGTGGCTTGGTTTATATCAGAGCCAGCTCCTCCACCAGCTCCAGTTGAAATATTATCTTTGCCAAATATAATCTCTTCAGCTACTCTTCCTCCAAAACATACAGCCATTCTAGCTTTTAAAAATTTTATTGAATATCCATGTTTATCCCTCTCAGGCAAGTTCATTACCATTCCTAAGGCTCTTCCTCTGGGAATTATTGTGGCTTTGTGTATTGGATCATAAACTGGCATATTAAATGACACTAAAGCATGACCTCCCTCATGGTAAGCCGTTAGTTTTTTTTCTTCTTCAGTCATAACCATTGATCTTCTTTCAGCGCCCATCATTACTTTATCTTTAGCTTCCTCAAACTCACTTAAAGTAACTATTCTTTTATTTTTTCTTGCTGCAAGCAAGGCTGCTTCATTAACTAAATTTGCAAGATCTGCACCTGAAAATCCAGGGGTTCCTCTTGCAATAGTTCTTAAATTAACATCTGGCGCCATTTTAATTTTTTTAATATGCACTTTTAATATCTTTTCTCTTCCAATTATATCAGGGTTAGAAACAACTACTTGTCTATCAAACCTTCCTGGTCTTAATAAAGCTGGATCTAACACATCGGGTCTATTGGTTGCAGCAATAATAATAACTCCTTCATTTGTTTCAAAACCGTCCATTTCAACTAGTAACTGGTTTAAAGTTTGTTCTCTTTCATCATTACCACCTCCAAGACCAGCTCCTCTACTTCTTCCAACCGCATCTATTTCATCAATAAAAATAATACATGGAGAATGTTTTTTTCCTTGCTCAAACATATCTCTAACTCTTGAGGCTCCAACTCCAACAAACATTTCGACAAAATCTGAACCCGATATTGTGAAGAATGGAACACCCGCCTCACCAGCTATAGCTCTAGCAAGTAAAGTTTTACCAGTTCCTGGGGGGCCAACTAGCAAGCAGCCTCTTGGTATTTTACCACCTAGTCTACTAAATTTCTTTGGGTCTTTTAAAAATTCTACAACTTCTTCCACTTCTTCTTTTGCTTCCTCAATACCTGCTACATCATTAAATGTAACTTTGCCTTTCATTTCATTCATCAATTTGGCTTTTGACTTTCCAAAACCCATGGCCCCGCCTTTGCCTCCTTGCATCTGCCTCATAAAAAAAATCCAGACTGCAATTAATAATAACATTGGGAACCAAGATAATAAAACACCAAGTAGTGATGGCATCTTATCTTCAATTGGAGCGGCAGAAATACTTACTCCCCTACTAGACAGCTTTTCAATTAAGTTTGGATCGTTGGGTGAGTAAGTTGTAAAAGCATTTCCACTCGCAAGAACACCTTTAATATTATTTCCTTGTATTTCAACTTTTACTACCTCACCATTATCAACTGCTGTTAAAAATTCTGAAAATATAATTTGATTGCCACTTCTAATATTTGATTGTGGACTTTTAAACATATTGTAAAGGCCAATAGTTAAAAAAACAATTATGCCCCACATTGCTAAATTTTTTATATTCATAGGTGTAAGATAATAATTATTATCAATTAAACAAGTGTCAAATTGTTACAAAATTTAACCTTAATCTTAACTTTCTTTAGATATTAATATGCTTTTATTTACCTTTTCAATAAAACAGTGCCCTAGCGTTGTTTTTGTGAATGAGTCATGATTAATTTTTTTAATTAACTCACTAAGACTTTTTCCTCTTATAGGATAATTTTTTTTCCCTATTATTTGAATAATTTTAGTTAATGATCTAAATATTACTTCATGAGACTGATCAAAAAAAAAATTATTTAGAATAAAAGTATTTTTTTTTAAAAAAAAAGTAGTATTTTTTCTTATATTTGTATTAACGTAAAATCTTATTGATTGATCAGAATCTTTTAAATTATTTATTGTTAATAAAAATTTTTTCTTATCCAGTCCCTCTTCACCAAATGAGTTTAATAACTTTCTGATTCTAATTCTTTTAAAATTTTGATTTTTATTTGAGGGGTCTTCAATAAAAGAATTAAATATTTTTTTAGATAGATAAATTAAATTTTTTTTTTCTATATTTAATAATGGTCTTATAATTTTAATATCACTATCTTTATATTTTACACTTTTGTTAAGTGATATTAATCCATTTAATCCGCTGCCTCTTAGAAGTCTTATAAAAAAATTTTCAAATAAGTCATCCAAATGATGTCCTAATAAAATATTGTTGATATTATTTTTTTTACATTCATCAACTAGCAATAAGTATCTTTTGTTTCTTGCTACTGATTGAATATTAGTTAATGGTTTTTTTCCATACCAAGTTAAAATTTCGCAATTAACTCCAATTTTTTTTAAAATATTTTTAGCTTTTTTTGCTTCTAATGAAGATTCTTTTCGTAGCTTATGATCAACTAAAAAATATTTAACATCTAATTTGTGCACTAATGAAAAACATTTAGTTAAAAAAGCTAATGCCAAGCTATCTGGACCACCTGATACAGCTACAGCTAATTTATTCTTAATATTTAATGATTTTTCAAACTCTTTGAATATTCTAAATATTTTTTTATCTTTAAGGTAACTAAGAACTTTTTTATGAGTTTTGTTTTTTACATTCAAACTTTTTTGATTCATACTTTGCTTTTTGCAGTACAGATTGATTTGCTTTAGGGTACTGCTTTTCTACACCATCAATCATTTTACAGCCTTGATTTTTTTCACCAATTTGAACCATTGATACACCAAGTTTTAATAAATTTATAGCAGCCTTTTCTCCTTTTGGGTATTTTTGGTAGCCCTCTAGATAAGCAGAGGCCGCATCAGTATAAAGTTGTCTAATTCTAAAAGTCTCGGCATACCAATATTGAGCATTTCCTGCTAAATTATGTTTTGGATTGGTGATTACAAATTCTTTAAATGCTCTTTCTGCAGTATTATAATCTCCAACTTTTAAGAAGCTTGTTGCAAATTCATATTGTTTGCTAGGCTCAACATTGGGAAGGATTTTTTCTTCAGATTGATATGTTTCTGTGACTATTGTTGAAGTAGTTTCAATCGATTGTGTTTTTTGTGTTGACTCGTTATTTTCAGAATCTTTGTATGAAATGGAACCCAAATCTTGTGGTTGTGAAGATCCTGGAAGGATTTTTTCTATTTCCTTTTTTTTAAAAGTTATTTTTTGATCACCCTCTGCTGAAGTTATAAAATTTTCTATATCTTGAAATCTCAATTGATTATCTGCTTGAACTTTCGATATTCTGCTAGATAGTTTATCTAACTTAAAATTTATCTCTTCAAATTTATTTGTTAATTCTTGAAATTGGCTTTCAATTTCTGATAATTTTAATAAATGTCTTGTAAGAACGTCCTCTGAGTTTTGAGCAGTCATGTTTTTATTGTTTGAATCTAATAAATTATTACCTGTGGTAATATTTTCTGAATAAACTGCTTTTTCCAATGTCTTTAGATCTTTTTGAATTAAATCTAATATTTCTTTAAAATTATGATTGTCTGCATAACAAATATTACTAAAAAAAAAGAATATTAATATCATTTTTAATTTGATTAATTTTTTATAACTAAACATAAATTGATTAGTAATTATAATGATGGCAAAAAAAAGACCCAAGCATCTCTATACCTGGGTCTTTTTGAAATTTTTTACTAGTTTGCTTTTACTGTGACTGATCTTCTGTTTTTTGACCAAGCTAATGGATTTGATCCAGAATCAACTGGTCTTTCTTTTCCATAACTAAGAACTGAAATTCTGTCTGCAGAAATTCCATAAGTCATTAGGTAATCTTTAGCTGAATTTGCTCTTCTTTCGCCTAGCGCTAAGTTATACTCTCTTGTGCCTCTCTCATCAGCATGACCTTCCAAGACAACATTAATTTTAGAGTTTTTTCTTAACCACGTTGCTTGTTTTCTTAATGTATCTCTTGAAGCTGTTGTTAAGACCGTCTCATTTGTCGCAAAGAATACTCTATCAGGAACTCCAGATGCTAAATATTCAACTGTCTCTTGTCCGTTATAAACATCACCTTGAAGCTGTGATTTTGAAGCTTTCTGTTGTGTAGCGCAAGCAGTTAATACTAAGCTTGCTAGCACTATTAGAAAACCATTTTTTAAAATATTTTTTAACTTCATTATTTTTGCTCCTTAATCCTTGATTTGAATTACTTAAACTTTTTCACAACTAATTAGATGTTTCAAGTTAAAAAATCAAGATAATTAAACATTAATTACTTAATAATGATGACCATGATGGGTCAGATGCGTCTGTTTTTGTTTCAACCAACCTCTCATTATAGCCTGTTAAATCAATAGACCATAATTTAGCTGAAAAACCCTCACCCTTTGAATTACTCTTTGTTTCTCTGTAAAAGATTAATACTCTTCCATTTGGAGACCAAGATGGTGCTTCTTGATAAAAATTTTCTGTTAACAACCTTTCTCCTGTGCCATCTGTTCTCATTACACCTATATAAAACTTTCCTTTATGAAGTCTTGTAAAGGCAATTAAGTCTCCTCTGGGTGACCAGACAGGTGTTCCATACAATCCTTTGCCAAATGAAATTCTTTTCACATTTTTTCCATCACTAGTCATCGTATAAATTTGTTGGTAGCCGCTTCGGTCAGAATTAAAACAAATATATTTTCCATCAGGAGAATAAGAGGGGGAAGTATCAATCGAAGGATGGTTAGTAATTCTTTCAACAACTCTGTTCTCCAGGTCCATAGTATAGATGTCTGAATTTCCATCTTTAGCAAAACTCATTATAATTTTTTTACCATCGGGAGAAAATCTTGGTGCAAATGTCATTCCAGCAAAATCTCCAACCACTTCTTGCATGCCAGTTTCAATATCAAGTAAATAAACTCTTGGTAAGTTTCTAAAATATGAAAGATATGTAACCATTTGATTTGTTGGACTAAATCTTGGTGTCAAAACTAGTTCATTACCCAGTGTTAGAAATTTATTATTAAAACCATCTTGATCCATAATTGCTAATTTTTTTATTCTTTTTGTTTTGGGACCTTCCTCTGCAACATAAATTATTCTAGTATCAAAGTATCCTTCTTCACCTGTCAAGCGTTCATAAACTTTATCAGTAATAATATGGCCAACTCTTCTCCAGTTGGTTGGCACAGTGGTAAAAGCCAATGCCATCATTTCTTTTCCAGCCAAAACATCCCACAGTCTAAATTCAACTCTTAATTTATTATCTACGAACGTAACTTTTCCCGTTATTAAGGCCTGTGCTTTTATCAAATTCCAATCTTCAAATCTTGGTTTTAAATTTGCGATGTCTGGTTTCTGAAGAAATGAATCTTTATTAAGTGGATTAAATAAACCAGATTGTTTTAAATTATTTTCAACAATTATCGAAATTTCAGAGCCAATATTTTCTTTTTTTAAAATCTCTTTAAAATTTTTTCTTGATTTTTCATCTATTGATAAAGGAGAGACGGCTAATGGAAGTGGGCTTAAATTACCCCTTGTGATATCTACTTCAATTAAAGCAAAAGATTTAATAGGTAATAAAATTAATAATATCAAATATCTAAATAGCATTTTATCCTTCCAACATTTCTCTTGCATCAAAGTTTAATTGTAAAAATTTCCATCTTTCATAACCTGAGCTTGGAACTCTAAGTGGCTGACATAACTGTAAGGCTCTTAAAGCGCTTTCGGCTAAAACTTTATAAAATCCCTGACCAGGTTTATTCATTCTAGCGTGATCAAGAATTTCAGATTTCAAGATTGTTCCATCTGGTTTTAATGATAATTTGATTCTAACTAATAAATTTTCATTGTAGGGAATTCCCATTGGAATACTCCAGCAACCAAAAATTTGAGCTTTTAAAGCATCTTCTTCACTTAAAGATAGCCCTGAAAAATTAACATCTTTTTTCTGATCTTGGGTCACTTTATCTGTTTTATTTGTTGTTTCTGCTTCTTGAATTTTTGATTTATCAATTAAAGCGGCAATATCAGTGGTATCAAACAACTCATCTTTTTCAAATTCAGAAACCTGTTTAATCTCGTTATCTACTTTTTCAGGATTTTGTTTTTTATCTTTTATCTTTTTTACTTTATCTATTTTATTATCTGGTAGTGGGACGGCATCTGGTTTTTGTTTTTTTACAATTTTTGGTGGTGCTTGCTCAGATACCACTTTTTTTTCTTTTTCTTTGACTTTTTCAATAATTTTTTTGGCTTTAGGTGCAAATGGAATATTTGTTTGGTCTGAAATTTGAATAAGTTCAACAGAAATTATTGGAGGCAGATTAATTGGTTTTTTTGATAAGAATGGTAAACTCATAGCTGTTATTATTATTAATACTATATGAAACCCTGAAGAAATAACAATATTTCTTGTCATTAAATTACCTATCTTTGTAAGGCTCAGAAATTAATGCGACCTTAGTAAAGCCTGATCCTGACAACATTCCCATTACCTCAAGAACTCTTCCATAGTTTATTGTTTTATCTCCTCTTACATAAATTCTCGTATCAGTTCTATTTTTAGATACAGCCAAAATTTTTGCTATAATTTTTTCATATTCAACTTTAGATTCTTGGATAAATATTTCTCCTTTGGAGTTAATGGATAGTGTTAATGGTTCTAGCTCCTCGGGTAACGAATCTGCAGAGCTCTCTGGTAAATCAACCTGTATTCCTACTGTCAAAAGTGGTGCAGTTACCATAAAGATTATTAATAGAACTAACATTACATCAACAAATGGAGTAACATTTATTTCACTAATGGGTTCATTGGAAGATCGTTTTAATTTAAATGCCATTTTAAATTATTGACAAAAATCTTTTTGAAAAATTTTCTAATTTCTGTAAATATTTTTTGAAATCATTATTAAATTTATTGTAAGCTACAACCGCTGGAATAGCAGCTAACAAGCCAAGAGCAGTTGCAAATAAAGCCTCTGCAATGCCTGGAGCAACAATTGCTAGACTTGTATTTCTAGAAATTGCAATTGATTGAAATGAATTCATTATTCCCCAGACTGTTCCGAACAATCCTATGAAGGGAGCCGTAGAACCAACTGTTGCCAAAAAAGTAAAACCTTTATCAAGTTTTGTCATTTGTTTTTCAATATTAACTTCCAGTACGCTGCTCATCCTCTCATTGAGATTTGATTTTGATTTAGCTTTTAATAAATTTTGCATTGATTCTTTAAACAATAAACCCATAGGATTTTCTAAATTTGAGGGCAAATTGTTATAAAATGTTTCTGCAGATTTCGATTTCCAAAATTTTTCTTCAAACTCTTCAGATTCTATATTAATTTTTTTAAACAATTTATATTTTTCAATAATAATTGCCCATGAATATACTGAGCAGCCAATCAATATGAGTATTACTGATTTAACTATAAAGTCAGCTCTTAAAAATAGACTCCATAACGAAAAATCAGTATTTGAAGCAAGTCCTATTGCTTGGGATGTAATATCAGCTTCCATAATTTAGATTTCACACTAAAATGTGTCATCAATTTGTCTTAATAAATCTTAATTTATTCCTCTAATTTGTAGGTCTCATAATAAAAGCTAGCTATAAGGATGGCGTCTGCTTTATTGGAGTCCTTTTTTCTTGATAATTGTGAGGAAAAGTAAGGAAATACCTCTATTGCTTTAGTTCTGCTTGCATCTTTTTCTGAATTAATAAGGTTAAAGTATTTTTTCCACTTTGCTGGCCTCACAAAATACATTGATAATTGCATAGCAGAACATATTCCTTTTAATATTCCATATGATTGACCAAAATTAAACATACTAGTAACTCCCTGGCCTGGCATAGCAGAAACCTGTTCAATTATTACTTTAATATTTTCTTTTTCCACGTTTTTTATTCTTAAAAAAATTTCGTGAAATACTTGAGCGCCATTAACTTGTTTTTTATTTTTTTTACCTTCGGTCATGTTTGGCATTTCAACTACATCAATTATTTTTCCATCTTCAAAAAAACAAATAGAACCTGTTATGCCTGGGTCAATTCCAATTATAAGCATTAATTATTTCCAAGGTTTATGTTTGAATAAACATTTTGTACATCGTCATCATCTTCAAGGGATTCTAAAAAATTAATTCCAGCTTCTATTCTATCTTTTGGTACATCAACACTATTTAATGGTATCCATTCAATTTCAGTTGAGATAAAATTGGTAATTATTTTTTCCAAATTTTTTTTTACATTGTAAATTTCGCTTATAGGGCATTGTATTTCATGAAAATTTTCATTTGAAATACACTCATCAGCTCCAGCATCAATTGCTAACTCTAAAATTTGATCATCTGATATTTCTTTTTTATTAACTTTAATAATACCTAATTGATTAAAATTATGTGATGCTGAGCCCTGGGTGCCTAAATTTCCACCACTTTTTTGGAATATAGTTCTGATATTAGAAGCTGTTCTATTTTTATTGTCTGTTAACGCTTCAACTATCACTGCTATTTTATCAGGACCAAATCCTTCGTATCTTAAATTTTCAAAATTAGACTCCGTATTTACTGATGATTTATCAATTGCTCTTTCTATATTATCTTTTGGCATGTTTGCTGATCTTGCAGCTTGAATTGCAGATCTAAGTCTTGGATTAATGCTGGGATCTTTATCACCCAATTTTGCTGCCACACTAATTTCTTTAGATAGTTTAGAAAATATTTTAGATCTTTGTTTGTCAGCTTTTCCTTTTGAATGTTTTATACTTGCCCATTTTGAATGACCTGACATGATAATTAATGAGAATTTTTTAATTCCCCTCCATATATAAAACTTTGTATATTTTTTGCTAGACCGGTATTTAAATCTGCTTCAACAATTACCCCACATAAAGTGATATTGTCAGGGGTTGGAAAATTTTTTGCTACATTTTCTTTTAAAAATCTTTTAATGGAAACATTTTTATCCATACCAATTACAGAATTGTAATTACCTGACATTCCCGCATCTGTTTGATAGGCAGTTCCATTTTCCAAAATTCTTGCATCATTTGTTGGTACGTGTGTGTGGGTTCCAACTACAAGAGTTGCTTTTCCATCAAAAAAGTGACCCATTGCCATTTTTTCACTAGTTGTTTCAGCATGAAAATCTAAAATTAAAAAATCATAATCTTTTTTTAATTGATTGTTTTGGAGAAATTTTTTTGCCGCCTCAAAAACATTTTCCGATTTTTTCATAAAAACATTCCCCATCAAATTTAGAATTCCAATTTTTATACCGTCATTTAATGTAAATATTTGAAAACCCTTACCTGGAGCTGGTGAAAAAGAATTGTGTGGTCTTAGTAACCTATCTTCTTTTTCTATATGATTAGCAGTTTCTTTTTGATCCCAAATATGGTTGCCTGATGTAATAACATTTACTCCACAACTAAAAAGATTGTTAGCAATTTTTTCCGTAATACCAACTCCCTGCTCAGAGCAATTTTCTCCATTAACAATTACAAAATCTATTTTATTTTTTTTAATTTGTTCTGGCAAATACTGCTCTACTGCACTGCACCCTGATATCCCGATGATGTCTCCTAAAAAAAGTATTTTCATTTAAATATACATTTATTTGTTATGATATAATCTAATCTTTTATCATATTTATTCACAGGAACCTTATTTATTTTTTGAAAAGATAAAGCTAGTCCAATTTTTATAATTTTTTTCTTTTTTGATAATTTTGATATAAAGCGATCATAGTATCCACCACCATATCCAAGTCTATTTAATTTTTTATCGAATGCAACTAAAGGAATTAACAAAATATCAGGGTAGGTCATTACCTTTATTATTGGCTCTGGTATTCCATATTTATTTATTATTAAAGGCTCAGAAAAACTCCATTTATAAAAATCCATTTCAAAATTTTTTTTAATCACTGGTAAAGAAATTTTAAACTTACTTTTCTCAAGTTTTTTAAGTAACTCCAAGTCATCAACTTCGAAATTTACAGGAAAATAACCACCTATTTTTTTTTTTGTTATTTTTTTTTCTTTAAATAAATTGATAATTTTATCAACATTAATTTTTATATTTTGTATATTATTTTTTTCTCTAATTTTAAGAATTTTTTTTCTTAATTTGGATTTAAACACAAACTTACTGGGCTGGATTTTCTAGATTTGCTCTTTCAACAAAGTTTTCAATTTCATTGGCAGCTTCTTCAATTACTTTCTCATAATCTTCTTTATTTTTTTCAATTTCTGTCTTAAAATTTTTATGATCTTGAGCTAAATGATTAATTTCTTCTTCTTTTTTATCCTTATAAACATAAACTAAAGATTTCAACTCTCTGAATTTGTCTGAAAGATTTTTTAATTCAATTTTTTTTTGATCTACTTTTTTTTTTGTTTCAAAATATTCATCCATTATTTTAACTGCTGTAATTAACAAAAGTTTATTCTCACCTATATTTCCAAGGCTATTTTTTAAATCGTTAAATTTTTTATTAATATGAATTAATAACTCTTCTAGGTGCTCTTCTTGTCCATCATCACAAGATAAAAGAAACTCTTTACCATTAAATTTAATATTTACATTTGCCATTTATCTATTTCCTCCAACAAAGTATCCGTTTCTTGATTTAATTCATCAATTTTTTCAGAAAACTCTGTTTCTTTTTTTTGTGCATCAATTTTTTGACTGTTTATTTCCTCTAATTTTTGACTTAGAGCTTTATACTCAGTCATTAAACTTTGATATCTTTCTTCTATTTCCTTTTTTTCAATTTCTAATTGATTTTTCTGCACACTTAAATTTTTTAAATTAGTTTTTAAACTTGGGTTCTGAAGACTTAAGCTATTTAACTTATCGAGTGCTAAATCAAGTTTTTTTTCTTTTTCACTGCCAGTTTTCATATATATATATTTATAATATTAAATTGAGTCTTCTTAGTCTAGATAGGATAATTTTTGAACAAACTACATAAAGATTTATCAAATACCATAAGGTTTTTGTCAATAGATGCTGTTCAAAAAGCAAATTCTGGTCATCCTGGCATGCCTATGGGAATGGCTGACGTTGTGACAGTGTTATTTAAAAATTTCCTTAGATTTAATCCACTAAATCCAAATTGGCTCAACAGAGATAGATTTGTTTTATCAGCCGGGCATGGCTCTATGCTACTTTACTCTTTATTGTACTTAACTGGATACAAGAGCATTACTCTAAATAACATTAAAAACTTTAGACAATTAGACTCTATTTGCGCGGGTCATCCCGAGTATCATCCTGGCAGCGGAATTGAAACAACTACTGGCCCACTTGGTCAAGGAATTGCTAATTCTGTTGGTTTTGCAATTGCAGAAGAGGTTTTAAAAAAAAAGCTAGGTAAAGAAATAATTAATCATAAAACATATGTTTTGGCTGGTGATGGTTGTTTGATGGAAGGTATAAGTCATGAGGCAATGAGTTTGGCTGGTCATTTAAAATTAAAAAACCTAGTAATGTTATTTGATAATAATTCAATATCAATTGATGGACCCACTAATTTGGCTGTTTCAGATAATTTTAAAAAAAGATTTGAAAGTTATGGCTGGGATTACATTCTTATTAATGGTCATAATGAAAAAGAAATTTACAATGCATTAAAAAAAGTTCAAAATGCAAAAAAACCTACAGTAATTTCTTGTAAGACAAAAATTGGCTTTGGCTCACCTAACAAATCAGGCAAAGCTTCATCACATGGAAGCCCCTTAGGTTTAGAAGAAATTAAACTTGTCCAAAAGATATTAGATTGGAAACACAAGCCTTTTGAAATTCCAAAAAATATTTTAAATGAATGGAGGGAAATTGGTAAAAAAGGTGTCAAACTTGAAGCAAATTGGAACAAATTTTATAAAAGAAAAAAAAATATTATAGATAAAGTATTTAAAAATAACTTTTCCAAAGCTTTAAAGTCAGAAAAACAAAACTCAGTAAAAGAAACTAAAAGTTTAGCTACACGAAAATCTTCCGAATTGACATTAAACGCTCTTACCAAAGAAAATAATACTTTAATAGGTGGATCGGCTGATCTTGCTGGATCAAATAATACTAAAACAAAATATCATAACACTATTAAGCCTGGTGATTTTAATGGAGACTATATTCATTATGGTGTTAGGGAACATGCCATGAGTGGCATAATGAATGGTCTAGCACTTCATAGTAAATTTATTCCTTATGGTGGAACTTTCTTAATATTTACTGATTACTGTAAACCTTCAATTAGATTATCAGCATTAATGGAACAAAGAGTTATTTATGTAATGACACACGACTCAATAGGTTTAGGCGAAGATGGCCCAACACACCAACCAATAGAACAACTATCTGGATTGAGATCTATTCCAAATTTAAATGTTTTTAGACCCGCAGACAGAATGGAAACTATTGAATGCTGGGAGCTAGCATTAAAAAATTCAAAAACACCTAGCGTACTATCTTTAACTAGACAGAACCTGGAACCTATTCGAAAAAAATATTTAAAAGTAAATAAGTGCTCTTTTGGGGCCTATGAGGTTTTGAGAACAAATAAAAAAGTTAATTTAACTATACTTGCTAGTGGTTCTGAGGTTAATTTGGCAATTGAGACTAGCCATAAATTAGCCAAAGATAAAATATATACTAAAGTTATATCAGTACCATGCCAAGAACTTTTTGATACACAGTCAAATTCATATAAACAAAAAATTCTTTGTGAAACTAGACTTAAAGTATCGATAGAAGCGGCGTCAACAGATTGTTGGAAAAAATATGTTGGAACTAAAGGTTTAACTTTTGGAATTGATACATTTGGCAAAAGTGCACCCTATAAAGAAATTTATAAATATTTTGGATTAACGGCTGAAAATATTTCTAAAAAATCTAAGAATCTAATAAAAGGTTAAATATGACAATAAAAGTTGGAATTAATGGAATGGGAAGAATTGGCAGAATGGTAATTAGAGCTATTATTGAAAGTCAAAATAAGAGTATAGAAATTAAGCACATTAATAACCGATCCAATTCTGAGGCAAGCTGTGCTTTAATAAAGCACGATTCTATTCATGGAAAATTTAATGCTGATTTAAGTTTTGATAAAAACCACCTAATTATAAATAAAAATAAAATTACTTTTTCACAAGAGTCTAAAATTGAAAATATAAATTGGAAAAAATTTAATGTTGATTATGTTTTTGAATGTACTGGAAAATTTAATTCTAGGGAAAAATTATTAGCACATATTAAAAATGGAGCAAAAAAAGTTATTGTATCTGCACCATGTAAAAATGCGGACAAAACAGTTGTATATGGTGTTAATGAAAATATACTATCTAAAAATGATCAAATAATTTCTGCAGCTTCTTGTACAACTAATTGTTTGGCTCCTGTCGCCAATGTTTTAAATAACAGTTTTGATATTGAAAAAGGATTTATGACTACCATTCATGCTTTTACAAGTGACCAAAGAATCTTGGATAATTCACATAAAGATCCAAGAAGAGCAAGGTCCGCAAGTCTGTCAATTGTTCCAACGTCTACTGGTGCTTCAAAAGCCATAGGTGAAATCATCCCATCATTAAAAGGGAAGCTTGAAGGTGTGGCTATGAGAGTTCCTACTCCTAATGTTTCGCTAATAGAACTTGTTTTTTGTACAAAAAAAATAATCTCGAAAGAAAAAATTAATGAGGCTTTTATGCTGGCTTCCAAAAAACAATCCAAAAGAATTATAGAAATTACAGCAGAAAAATTAGTTTCAATTGATTTCAATCACAACTCAGCTTCAGCCATTATAGATGCTTCCTTAACAAGTGTAGTTGGGGATAAGATGGGTAAAATTTCTGCCTGGTATGATAATGAGTGGGGTTTTTCAAATAGAATGTGTGATATCGCAGAACATCTCCATAAAATTTCTTAATGAGAAATATACAAGAAGAAATTAACCTTAGCGAAAAAAAAATACTGCTGCGACTTGATTTAAATGTTCCATTAGATAATGGAAAAATTACTGACACAACTAGAATAGATAAAATTATTCCTACTATAAATTTTTTATTAAAGAAAAATGCTAGGATTATAATATTATCACATATAGGAAGACCAAAGGGCAAAATTACTAATAAACTTTCCCTTAAACCTGTGTGCGAAGATTTGGAGAATAAATTAAATGAGAGTGTGGACCTTATTACAAAAAATATTAAAGAAATAAACTCTTCAGATATGTTTGATAATAAAGATAAAAAAATTATAATGTTGGAAAATCTTAGATTTTATGAAGAAGAAGAAAAAAACAATAATGAATTTGCAAAGCATTTGGCAAGTCTAGGTGATATTTACGTTAATGACGCTTTTTCATGTTCACATAGAGCTCATGCTTCAATTTTTGAAATTACAAAATTTCTTCCATCATATGCGGGACTTCAACTAAATTTAGAAATTGGTGCTTTGACCAAAATTACATCTGAAATCAAAAAACCTATAACTTGCATCATTGGTGGTTCAAAAATATCAACTAAGATCAATATTATTAAAAATTTAATTCCCAGGTTTGATAATATTGTAATAGTTGGTGGAATGGCTAATAATATACTAAAATACAAAGGTCATAATATTGGAAAATCTATACAAGAAGATAACTGTAATAAAATAATTGAAGAAATATTCTCTCTTTCAAAGAAAGAAAACTGCAAAATAATTTACCCTAGGGATGTTGTCGTTAGTACAGAATTAAATGGATCTCCAAAAATAAAGGAATTAAATGAAGTTTTAGAAGATGAATTAATTTTAGATATTGGCCCTAAATCAATCGAGAATATCAATAATATTATCGAAGAAAGTAACACTATTCTGTGGAATGGTCCTGCTGGTTACTTTGAAAACCCAAGTTTTGCTGAAGGAAGTTTTCAGATTGCAAAAAAGATAATTGAAAAAAATAAAGCAAATACTATTTATTCCGTAGCAGGTGGTGGAGATACTGTTGCATTATTGAATAGCATGGGTGCAGTCAAAAACTTTAATTTTGTTTCAACGGCTGGTGGGGCCTTTTTAGAATACCTTGAAGGTAAAGAACTTCATGGTATAAAAGCCTTAAATTAAATGTCTGAATTAAATAAAATCGCTTTAAAAATTTTGTCAAATGGTAAAGGTATTCTTGCAGCTGACGAAAGTACTGGAACCATGACTAAAAGACTTGAAGGTGTAAACGTTTCATCATCTCCAGAAAATAGACTTTTATTTAGAGAAACTCTTTTCTCTTCTGATGGCATGAAGAACTGTATCGGTGGAGTAATTTTATATGACGAAACAATTAAACAAACTTCAAATTCAAAAAAACTAATACCAGAATTAATTTCTAATGCAGGAGCTGTTCCAGGAATAAAGGTGGATACAGGAGCAAAAAAACTTGCCCTATCTAATAATGAAACAATAACTGAAGGCCTTGATGGATTAAGAGAGAGACTAAAAGAATATTATGATTTAGGAGCTAGGTTTACGAAATGGAGAGGTGTTTTTAAGATATCAATTAAGAATAGCCTACCTACCATTAAGTCAATTAAAGCCAATGCTCATGCTTTAGCCCGTTACTCTGCTCTGGTGCAGGAGTCAAATATGGTTCCCATAGTTGAGCCCGAAGTATTAATGGATGGTGATCATGATTTTAAAGTTTGTTACCAAGTTACTAAAATGATCTTGGAAGAAACATTTGATCAACTCTCTAGCAACAATGTAAAATTAGAAGAAATTATATTAAAACCAAATATGATTTTAAACGGTGCTGATAGTGGAATTAAAAATGAAACAAACCAAGTCTCTGAGATGACTTTAAAGTGTTTAAAAGAAAGTGTTCCTAAGGATGTGCCAGGAATTGCTTTTCTTTCTGGTGGACAAAATGAATTTGAGGCAACTAAAAATTTAAATGAAATTAATAAGATTAATGACTCTGGGTTTATAATGACTTATTCATATGGAAGAGCGTTACAGCAAAGTGCACTTAAGTTTTGGTCAAAAAATATTAAAGATATAAATGGTACCCAAAATATTTTTAACCACAGGGCCAATATGTGTACACTTGCAGCTCAAGGAAAATGGTCAGCAGAACTTGACACAGAATAAAACTAATAATAAATTTATTTATTTAATTTCTCCAAATAAAATTGAAAATAAGAATTTCTATACCAATTTAGAATTAGTATTTAGCTCTAAAAAAGTTAGTTTTTTTCAATTAAGGCTTAAAAAAGAAACTAATAAAAATAAATTAGAAATTGGAAAAAAAATAAAAAAAATTTGTAAAAAATATAAAGTTAAATTTTTGATTAATGATGACCCAAGGCTTACTAACAAGCTTAATGCTGATGGTTGTCACTTAGGACAAAAAGATATGGGTATTCTCAAGGCTAGAAAAATATTAAAAGATAAAATCATTGGTGTCACCTGTCATAATTCAATTAGTTTAGCAAAAAAAGCTATTAAGAATGGAGCTGACTATTTAGCTTTTGGAGCTTTTTATTCATCTCAAACAAAGATAGTTAAATATAAAGCAGATTTAAAAATATTAAAGATAGTTAAAAGAATAACAAATACTCCGATTGTGGCAATAGGTGGAATAAAACTAAGTAATTATAAAAAACTCTTATTGAATAAAGCTAACTTTTTAGCTATCTCAGGCTACATTTGGAACAATAAAAAATATAAACCACTAGAAGCTATTAAAAAATTAATATGAAAATATATGCAAGTGAAATCAGAGTTGGAATGTTGATTGAGTACAAAAATGATTTGTGGCAAGTTCTTAAAACTCAACATGTTAAACCTGGGAAAGGTGGTGCATTTGCGCAAGTTGAAATGAAGAGTGTAAATAAAAATACAAAATTGAATGAAAGATTTAGATCGAGTGAGTCTGTTGAAAAAGCTTCATTAGATGAAACTAAATTTAACTATCTATATGATGATGAAGATAATTATTACTTTATAAACCCTAAATCCTTTGAACAAATTAATATTAAAAAAGTAATAATTGGAGAAAAGGGAAAAATGTTAAGTGAAAACTTAGAAGTAAGTATAAGTTTTTATAATGATGACCCCCTAACTGTGGAGCTACCAAACCAGGTTACCTGCGTAGTATTAACAACTGATGTTGCCCTAAAAGGTCAAACTGTATCTTCCTCTTATAAACCAGCAACTCTGGATAACGGTATAAATATACAGGTTCCCCCATTTATTGAAAGTGATGATAAAATTATAGTTGATACAAGAACTATGGAATATATAAAAAAAATATAAATTTTATGAAATCAATATCAGCTAACCTTAATATTATGATAAAGGCTGCCGAAAAAGCGTCGAGAGCTCTGATTAGAGATTTTGGTGAAATAGAAAAATTACAAGTATCGATTAAAGGTCCTGCTGATTTTGTTTCAAATGCAGATACAAAAGCAGAAAAAATAATTATCGAAGAATTAAAAAAAGCTAGGCCATATTATTCTATAATTAGTGAGGAAGATGGATCAGAATCTAATAAAGATAAAAAAAATGTATGGATTATAGATCCTATTGATGGCACCACTAATTTTTTACATGGTGTTCCTCATTTTGCAATTTCAATAGCATTAAAATATGAGGATGAAATAGTTTCAGGATTAATCTACGATCCCATAAAAGATGAAATGTTTTATGCAGAAAAAGATAATGGTGCTTTTTTTAATAATCAAAGAATTAGAGTTTCAAAAAAAAAAGAAATAAATAGCTGTTTATTTGGAACTGGAGGTAAATATAAAAATGAAATTGATTTGCCTACAAGAATTTCTGGAAGTGCTGCACTTGATATAGCTTATGTGGCCGCAGGAAGGTATGATGGATATTTTCAAAATGGCTTAAGTTTATGGGACATAGCAGCAGGTATAATAATTCTAAAAGAAGCTGGGGGTGTAATTAACGAAATTAACCTGTCTAAAAATAAAAATATTCAAATAAGAGCCTCTAGTATAGCTATAAATGAAAAAATGCTTGAAAAATTGAAGAACTTTTAATTGTTTTATAAAATTCTTTTGTTATAAGTCTCGATATGAAAAAAGACATACACCCAAATTATCATACTATAAAAGTAGAAATGACTGATGGAACTCAATTTGAGACTAAATCAACATGGGGAGCAGAAGGTGATGTTTTAAAACTTGAAATTGATCCAAAATCTCATGCTGCCTGGACAGGTGGAAAACAAAAACTAATGGATAAAGGTCGGGTAAGTAAATTCAATAAAAAATTTCAAAATTTTAGATCAGAAAAGAAGGATTAAATGGCAAATATTCCATTGATGCCTATGGCAACTGCCGTTTGGTTAGTAGAAAACACAAGCTTAACATTTAAACAAATAGCAAATTTCTGCAACTTACATGAAGTTGAAGTGCAGGGTATTGCTGACGGAGAGGTGGCGAAAGGGATAATGGCTTATAACCCAATTATATCGGGTCAATTGACAAGAGAAGAGATTGATTTGTCATCTAAAGATGAGAATAGATTATTGCAAATTAAAAATATGGATATTGAAATATCTGGTTCAAATAAAAAAATTAAAAAATATATACCCTTGTCTAAAAGACAGGACAAGCCTGACTCGGCTCTATGGCTAATTAAACACCATGCATTGTTAAAAGATTCTCAAATTGCCAAATTAGTTGGTATTACTAAAAATTCTGTAACATCAATAAGAAACAAAAGCTATTGGAATTATAATAATCTAAATTCTAAAGATCCAGTTGCAATGAGTTTATTTTCTCAAAAAGAATTAATGGAGGCTATAGAAAAAGCTGAAAGAAGAATAAAAAGAGAAAAAAAAGAAAAAGAGAAAGCAAAACAAACAAGGGAAGCATCAAATAATGAATAAATTTAATAGACATAAAAATTTTAAAGTGATACTTACTCACTTTTTTGGAGGTATTTACGAAAATAGAAGTTAAAGATAATAATATTGAACAAGCCCTGAGGGTTCTTAAAAGGAAACTACAGCGTGATGGATTCTTTAAAGTTGTAAAATTAAAGAGCGTATACGAAAAACCATCTGAAAAGAAAAAAAGAATTCTTCAAGAAAATATTAAAAGAGTTAAAAAGCTTAACAAACTTAAAAACAGAATTTAAGTATACCGCGGGGTGGAGCAGTCTGGTAGCTCGTCAGGCTCATAACCTGAAGGTCGGCGGTTCAAATCCG
>Ga0114997_10000806_pt1 | contig 26062 bp, 20 predicted proteins | sample ArcticOcean_MG_C_2_FD_87045 | JGI IMG/M metagenome (GOLD analysis project Ga0114997, IMG submission 87045) | Marine microbial communities from western Arctic Ocean - ArcticOcean_MG_CB4_136 | ecosystem: Environmental > Aquatic > Marine > Oceanic | place: Arctic Ocean: Canada Basin | collected... | reverse complement strand
ACTATATTTAATTCTTTTTTTTCGTTTATTATACTTTTGGGTCTATTAAATTTTTATAATTTAAAATCATGATAAGAATATTTTTTCTAAGAATTATTCTACTAATCATTTTCGTCATCTTCATAATTAGATTATTCAACTTACAGGTAATCAACACTTCTTATCAAACTCTTTCAAAAAATAATGCTATACTAGAAGTTTTCGATTATCCAGAAAGAGGACTTATTTTCGATAGAAATTCAAAATTACTTGTAGCTAATCAAGCTGTATATGATTTAATGATTATACCCGAAAATCTTTCTCCTTTTGACACTATTAAGCTGTGTGAGCTTTCTGAAATTTCAAAGAAAATTTTAATAGAGAAAATTTTTAAAGCTAAAAGCTTTTCAAAAAAGCTACCCTCTATAATTGTTGATCAAATCCCTAAAGAAGTCTATGCAAAACTTCAGGAAAATATGTGGAAATTTGAAGGATTTTTTATACAAAGAAGATCTTTACGTGATTATAAAATCTCTTCTGGGGCAAATATCCTAGGATATATTAGTGAAGTAAATAAAAATGATTTAGAGAAAGACAATTATTATCAATTAGGAGAATTAATTGGTCGTCAAGGAATTGAAAAATCTTATGAAACTGATTTAAGAGGGATTAAAGGCAAAAAATTTTTACAAAAAGATCGTTTTAATAGAATTATTGGCCCTTATAAAGAAAATGAATTTGATATTCCAAAACAAAATGCTAATAATATCATTTTAACAATTGATTCTAATCTACAAGAATATGGAGAGAAAATTATGAAAAATAAGCGCGGAGGAATTGTGGCTATTGAACCTTCTACTGGAGAAGTATTAGCGCTTATAACCTCTCCTTCATATGATCCTAATTTATTAGTTGGCAGGAATAGATCAATTAACTATAATAATTTAGCAAATGATACTATTTCAAAACCTTTATTTGATAGAGGCCTTCAGGCTCAATACTCTCCGGGATCTACCTTTAAAACATTAAATGCATTAATTGCACTTCAAGAAAAAGTTATCACAACTAAAACCAATTTTAATTGTAATAAAGGCCATTATTATGCAACTGGAACATTTATGAAATGTCACTGTAATCCTGGAAGTAAAAATGATATTATTAAAGGAATTTATAATTCTTGTAACACATATTTCGCAAAAGCATACACTAAAATAATTGAGAAATATCCAAATGCAAGTATAGGTTTAGAAAAATGGAAAAATCATGTTGAAACATTTGGGCTAGGAAATTATTTAGGATATGACTTGCCTATAGGAAAAAAAGGGTTTATTCCAAATTCAGAATATTACAATAATTGGTATAAAAAAAACAGATGGAGTGCCTCTACTGTAATCTCAAATTCAATTGGTCAAGGAGAAATTCTTACAACCCCAATACAATTAGCTAATCTTTCTGCAATAATAGCTAATAGAGGATTTTATTTTACTCCACATTTTTTAAAATCAAATACCTCTTCACAAATTAAAGAAGTTTTTGAAAAAAATATAACAAGTATTGATTCAATTCATTTTGAAACAGTTATTGAAGGCATGTATCAAGTGGTAGAAAAAGGCACCGCAAAAATAGCAAGAATTAATGGTATAGAAATTTCTGGCAAAACCGGAACCACTGAAAATTTTACTAAAATTAACGGGAAAAAAGTTCAATTATCAGATCATTCAATTTTTATTGCATTTGCTCCAAAAAAAAATCCTAAAATTGCTATTGCTGTTTTTATTGAAAATGGCTATTGGGGCAATAGATGGGCTGCTCCAATTTCAAGTTTAATGATTGAAAAATATCTAAATTCAGAAATTAAAAGAAAATGGTTAGAAAAAAATATGATTGATGGATCATTAGAAAATGAGTATTTAAAGCCCTATTCAGGAAAAACTTTCGTGATAAATGAATAAAAAAATATTTCTTTTTGATTGGGTTTCATTAATATTGTGTTTTGTTCTAATAATTTTTGGATTAACAAATATTTACTCAAGCACTTATACTGAGGACTCTAGTCTGTTTAATTTTTCAATTCCAGTAGGAAAACAATTTTTATTTTTAATTATAAGTTCTATTATCTCAATCATAATTCTATTTATAAATTCTAAATTTTTTGAGCAATTTTCAAGCATAATTTATTTTATATCCATTATACTTCTAATTGGACTTTTCTTATTTGGAAAAAATATTTCTGGAGCTACTTCATGGTATACATTTGGAGGTATTGGATTTCAACCCTCTGAATTTGCTAAACTTGCAACTTCACTTGCGGTTGCGAAAATAATGAGTGAAATTCAAATGAATATTTCAAAGATTAAATATTTAATGCAATTAGGGATTATTATTTTATTACCTGCAATGCTTATTGCTATTCAACCGGATCCAGGAACTGCTTTAATATTCTCCGCCTTCTTCTTTGTTTTATTCAGAGAAGGTTTAAGCTATATTTTTCTAGTTATAATGATTTCTATTATTTCGCTTTTTATTTTATCTCTTATTTTTCCAATTAACCTATTGCTTATAATCCTTTTAATCCTAATAATTTCACTTTACAAATTTGCAAGAAAATTAAATTCAAAAACATCTTTTTTACCGTATTTACTCTCAATAATTTTAAGTTTTTCCTATATAATTTCTGTAAATTATATTTTTGAGCAAATTTTTGAGCAAAGACATCGTGATAGATTTAACCTGATTCTTGGTCAAGATGTTGACGATAAAGGAATTGGCTATAATACAAACCAATCCATAATCGCCATTGGATCAGGAGGGTGGAAAGGAAAAGGGTTTCTTCAGGGAACACAAACAAAAGGAGATTTTGTTCCAGAACAACATACTGACTATATTTTTAGCACTATTGGAGAAGAATGGGGGTTTTTGGGATGCATATTAGTGATTATTGCTTTTATATTTCTTATCTACAGAATAGCCCAAAGAGCGGAAAAACAAAAAAATAAATTTTCAAGAATTTACTCTTATTCATTAGCAAGTATTTTAATGCTGCATTTTTTTTTAAATATCGGAATGTCTATAGGCATAGTGCCTTCTATTGGAATACCTCTTCCTTTTCTTAGTTATGGAGGGTCTAGTCTTTTAACTTTCACCTGTATGATGTTTGTTTATTTTAATTTAGACGCTAACCGTTTGGATTAATTTTTTACATCTAAAGCGTCTCTCAAGCTATTCCCAAGCGTCATAAAAGATAAAACTAAAGTCATAATTGCTATTCCAGGCACAATTGCTAAATAAGGTTTTCCCAGAAGAATATACCTAAAATGATCTTTGATCATTCCTCCCCAACTTGGAACTGGTGGTTGAGTTCCTATTCCTAAAAAACTCAATCCACTTTCAATTAAAATAGCGCTAGCAAAATTAGCAGAAGAAACAACTATAAGAGAAGGTATAATTAAAGGAAAAATATGAATTAGTAATATTCTGCTATTTGAAAACCCTAAACTTATAGCAGCTTTAATATATGTCTTCTCTTTTATTGAAATTACTTGACCCCTAACTATCCTAGCTACTTCTACCCACATTGTCATTCCGACTGCAATAAATACTTGCCAAAATCCTTTGCCAAGAGCTAATGATATTCCTATAACCATTAACAGTGTGGGTATTGACCAAATTACATTGATAAGCCACATAATTATCTTATCAACTATCCCTCCAAAATATCCTGAGATTAAACCAAAAAAAACTCCAATTATTAAAGATATAAATACTGCAACAAGTCCAATAGACAATGAAACTCTTGAGCCAATTAAAATTCTACTCAATAAATCTCTTCCGTATTTATCAGTCCCTAACCAATAAATTTTATTCTTTATGTACTCTTTTTCAATCATCGAATACGTAATCTCCTTGTTAAATCTCTCAAGGGGAACTTTTTGATAAAAATCATCAACTCTTCCAAATGGTTGAAAATAGAGAACACCTTCTTTCCATTTAGTTTTTATTATCGGAATTTCCTCATCAATATTTTTTTTACCAAAAAACCATTTACTTAATTTATCTGATTTTATTTTATTCGGAACACTAATTACTTTTAATTTAAACAAAGGAGACTGCGAATGAATAGACAATTGCATCATATTTGAATTAATGCTTTTATCAGGAGAAATTATATATGCAAAAATTGACATTAAAGCTATTAAGATAATATAGCTTAAACTTAAAACACCTAGAATGTCTTTATTGAATCTTTGAAAAGAATTAATTATAGTCAAATTAATTTATCTTATTAAAGCAATCTTATCATTAGATAAATTATTTAAATAAATATCTGAAAGAATATTTACTGCCTCAGGTAAATAGAAATCATTTAATAAATTTTCTTTCCACCTATTTCTGTTTTCTCTAAATTTAGAATCATCTTTAATTAATAATTTATCTGTTTTAACCCAATCAAAATGAAGTTCAGATTTGAATTCATTTAAAGGATTGAATTTTTTTGAAAAATCTAATTTTTCATCTCTATCTTGTATGTATTTTAAATAATTTAAAGAATAATTATAATCATTTCTCTGTTCACTTATCCATAAAGCCTGTTCTTGTATAAGGTTTAAATAAATATTTTGCAAGATTCTTTTTTTACTTTTTTGTTGTACTAACTTATAATCGATTTTATTCTTCCAGGGAATAAAGTTTGTCGAACTGATCTGGTCCCATGGCAAAGGGTTTTCTTGATCTTTCTCGCCTATATCAATAAATGAATATCTGTCGGGAAAAATAATATCACTTTTTACGCCTTCTAATTGAGTTGATCCACCGTCAATTCTATAGAATTTATCTGTAGTGATTTTTAAAGCGCCCAAATTCCCATAGGTATTACTAGAGATTATCTTGTTTAAATCAACTATATTCTGAACAGTTCCTTTTCCAAAAGTTTGTTTACTTCCAACTATAATTGCTCTTTTATAATCTTGAAGAGCTGCAGCTAAAATTTCAGAAGCAGATGCAGAAAGCTCATTCACTAAAACAACTAAGGGTCCATCCCAAATTACTGAAGGGTCATTATCTTGAAGAACTTCCTTTCTGCCTCCTATAGTTTTGACCTGAACTATTGGCCCTTTTTCTATAAAAAACCCTGCAATATCAACAACCGTCTGTAGTGACCCTCCTCCATTATTTCTTAAATCAACAATTAAACCTTTAATTTCTTCTTCTTTTAATTGGAAAATTAATTTTTTTATATCATTTGCGGCATTTCTTTCTTGATAATTTTTAAAATCAACATAGAATTTAGGAAGATTAATTAATCCATATTTTATGCCTTTTTTTAATATTATAGAAGACTTAGCGTAAGACTCTTCAAGCTCTACTACATCTCTAGTTACGAAAACATCCTCTATAGTTCCATCGACATGTTTTATGTTTAAAATAACTATCGTGCCTTTTGGGCCCTTAATAAGTTTAACTACATTATCAAGTCTCATTCCTGTTACATCAACGGGTGTTGAGTTTGGTTGTGCGACTTTTAGAATTACATCACCTACCTCAAGCAACTTATCTCTCCAAACTGGTCCACCCGAAAGAAGTTCTGTGATTTTAATCTCTTGATTTCTTTTTTCAAGTCGAGCTCCAATTCCTTCAAATTTTCCAGAGATACTTGTGTCAAACCTATCCTTGTCATCTGGAGCAAAATATAACGAATGCGGGTCAAATTGTTCTACAATAGTATTAACATATACTGAGAAATAATCATTTCTAATTATATCATCCAAAGATTCAAAATAATTCAACATATTACTTCTAGTTATCTCTCTAGAGTGTTTTTCTAAAATTACATCTGAAGTAATTTGGTAAGTACTGTCTTTGTCAAAAAGTCTTTGTTGTTCCTCTTTTTTTTCTACATAAATCCCTAAAGTAGATAACTTAAATCTTTTTTTCCAAACTTCTTTAAGCTGATTAATAGTTTCTGGATATGGAAAATCTTTAAAATTAAGATTAATTACTTCATCAGAAGTGAAAACAAAAGGGTCTTCCATTAAGTTCAAACAAAAATTTCTAACTATATTTTGTCTTTCTATTAGTTTATGATAAATAACATCAAAGAAATCAACCTTTAAATTTTTGATTTCTTCATCAATTAAATATTTGTATTCTTGAAAATTATCAATATCTGCTTTCAAGAAAAATCTATGCTGTCCATCCATATTATCTATGAATTTCTTAAAAACTTTTTCAGAGAAATCATTGTTAATTTCTTTAGGATCAAAGTGACCCTTATCTAAAACGTATGAAATTATTTCTAAAAGCAATTTATTCTTTTCAGGATCTCCATTTATTTTTGAAAACCCCAACAAAGAAAAAACTAAAAAATATAAAGAGATATTATTAATCCATTTTCCCATACAACTTCTTTAAGTAGTAAATTTAACTAAATAGAAGCTTACTTGCAAAGAAGTGACTTTTATTTATAATTAATTCCTATAACTAATCCCTTCATAATTAATAACTTTGAATCAAATAATGAAAATGCAAAAAAAACCTTTAATATTGGTCACAAATGATGACGGTATTAATGCTCCCGGGATAAGAGCATTAATAGGCGTAATGAATCAAATTGGTGACGTAGTAGTGGTTGCACCTGATAGCCCTCAATCCGGAATGGGTCATGCAATTACAATTAATTCAACCCTTTACTGTAGTGAAATTAAAAACTTAAATCGCCCACATAAAGAATATCAATGTTCAGGAACTCCAGCAGACTGTGTTAAATTAGCTATAAATGAACTTTTAAACAGAAAGCCTGATTTATGTGTTTCTGGGATAAATCACGGGTCAAACTCATCAATTAATGTTATATATTCAGGCACAATGAGTGCGGCCATAGAGGCAGGTATCGAAGGAGTTCCTGCTATAGGTTTTTCCTTATTAGATTTTAAATGGAATGCTAATTTTGAAAGTTTAAAAACATTTGTTAAAAGCATTACTCTTAGTGCGTTAAAAAATAAAATACCTTCAAATGTTGTTCTTAATGTCAATTTTCCAAAACTAAAGAAAGAAGAAATTAATGGCATTAAAATATGTAGACAAGCTAATGCTTCTTGGGTCGAAAAATTTGATAAAAGGAAAAGCCCTTTGGGTAGGGATTATTATTGGCTAACAGGTGAATTCATTAATAACGATAAAGGACTTGATACTGATGAATGGGCTTTGGCTAATGGATATATTTCTATTGTTCCAACACAATTCGATTTTACAGCACATAATTCAATTAAAGAGATAAATACTTGGGAATTTGATTAATAACATTTCTTTAAAGATCTTAATTAAAATTAAAGTGATATCAAAAAATAACTAATTTTGAAATACTATTTAATTTCAGGAGAAGCCTCCGGAGACCTTCATGGTTCAAAGCTAATGGAAGACATAAAGTTATATGATAAATTAGCTGAATTTAGATACTGGGGTGGGGATAAAATGAAATCTCAAGGAGGCACTAGGGTAAAGCACTATAAAAATCATTCTTTCATGGGTTTTTGGGAAGTCTTTAAAAACATTTATACTATCTTAAAAAATATAAGATTCTGTAAAAAAGATATACTAATATTTAATCCAGATGTTATTATCTATATTGATTATCCTGGATTTAATCTTAAAATTGCGAAATGGGCTAAGAATAATAATTTTAAAAATATTTTCTACATAAGTCCTCAAATTTGGGCCTGGAAAGAGAATAGAATAAATTCTATTAAAAGGGATATAGATCAAATGTATGTTATTCTTCCATTTGAAGAAGACTATTACTTTAAAAAACACAATCATAAGGTTACTTATACTGGACATCCATTAACGGAAATAATTAATGCTGAAAACAAAATAAACTCTGCTGATTTTTTAAAATCCAATAATATTTCTTCTAATATCAAAATAATAGCTTTATTACCCGGAAGCAGAAAACAGGAGATCATTAAAATGCTTCCCTTATTTGTGAAAGTGGCACAAATATTTTCTGATTATAAATTCATAATTGCTGGATCCCCTGGAATTGATTCTGAATTTTATGATAAATTCATAAAAAAATCTAATGTCAAAATTATAATTGGCAATACATATAAAATTTTGAAAATATCAAAAGCAGCAATAGTTACTAGCGGAACGGCAACGTTAGAGACTGCTCTTTTTAATATTCCTCAAATAGTATGCTATAAAAGCAGCACTCTAAGTTATCTAATTGCTAAAAGAATCATAAAACTTAAATATATCTCATTAGTTAATTTGATTATGGATGAAAATATTGTTAAAGAAATAATTCAACATAAATTTATTATAAAAAATGTTGCATATGAGTTAAATAAAGTTCTTAATGGTGAATTTAGACAAAAACAACTATCGTCATATAAGCGACTTAATCATAAGTTAAATGAGTTTAAAATCAAAGATTCCTTAGGTAAAAAAATTACTGATTTTTTAAAATAATTAATCTATAAATTTTGGTTTAAAATATTTTTTATATTTTTCAAAATCTTTAGGAGTTGAAAAAATTGAATAATCACCTTGCTTAATCAACTTCAAATAAAGTTCTAATTCTTGAACATTATGGTAACCAATTATCGGCATTATAGGATCTCCTTCTTCGCTTAAAAAAACAACTGTAGGATAGCCTTTTACTTGTAAAAAGTGCGTTAATTGATGGGTGCCATTTCTTCCTTTTTTAATTGGCTGATAATCCGGATTAATAAACTTTTGGTCAAAAAAATAAATTTCTTCATTACCTTCTGCATTAAATTTAACAGCGTAATAGTATTCATTAATATATTCTGCAATATATTTATTTCCAAAGGTCTTTGTATCCATTGTTTTACAAGGACCACACCAATCAGTATAAACATCTATAATTATTTTTTTAGGTATATTTTTTTGCGCTGACAAAGCTTCTTCAAGGGTCATCCAGGAAATAAATTGACCATTTACAGGAGAGAAAATGAAAAAAAAGAAAATGAAAATGAAAAAAATAAATCTCATCATTTTAAATATTTAATTTTAAATCTTCCGCCCCATGGGTTAATCTTTTCAATGGTTTTAGAAGTAAAATACTTAAAATTGAGATTGTTGTGCAAAATAAAAATATACCAGTAAAAATTTCTTTTTCACCAGCTGAATTAGCCCATACTCCAATAAATGAGGCTAATTTGTTTCCAAGTCCCGTTGCGCAAAAATAGAGACCCATTAAAGATGCGGCATATTTAACCGGAGCTAATTTTGTAATAAATGACAAAGATACTGGAGATGAACACAACTCTCCTATTGTGTGAAAGAGGTATGCCAGAACTAACCAATACATAGATGATTTGCCAAATAATTCATATTCTGAAGCGGCAAATCTCATAAATAAAAAACCCCAACCCATTATCAAAATACCAATAGCTATTTTAAAAATTGAAGAAGCCTCTTTACCTCTTTTTTTCCATTTTATCCAAAACGCTCCAACAAAAAAAGCTAATGTTATAATAAAAAAAGAATTTAATGACTGAAACCAAGACGCTGGAATTTCCCATCCAAACATCATTCTATCAGTTTTTTGTTTAGCATAAAGATTCATTAATCCTCCTGCTTGCTCAAAGGCGCCCCAGAATACAATTATCATTAAAAATGAAATTAATAATACTTTCAGTCTATCTCTTTCAATTTGAGTTAATTTTTTATTTTTTAAATTATTATCAGGATGGTTTATTTTTCCAATAAAATCTCCAATACCAATTAAATACTTTTGTCCATATAAATAAGTAACTTGTCCAATAAACATGCCTATAGCTGCTAAACCAAAGCCATAATGCCAATTATACGTCTCCCCTATCCATCCGCAAAATATTGGAGCAGCAAAGCCACCAATATTTATTCCCATATAAAAAATATAAAACCCTAAATCTCTTTTTTCATCATTATACTTATAAAGCCCCCCAACCATTGATGATATATTCGGTTTTAAGCAACCTACACCAATTATCACGAAAAAACAACCTAAATAAAAACTTAATTCTGAATCAAATGCTAAAATTGTATGCCCAATACACAATAATCCCCCGCCTAACATGACTGTCTTTTTTTGACCTAAAAAATTATCAGCTATCCATCCACCGGGAACTGATGACACATAAACCAACATTGTATACCATCCATAAAGCCATATTGCCTCTTGATTATTCCAGCCAAAACCAGAATTTTCATCTGTTGTTTTCGCAACTAAAAATAATGTGAAAAGAGCTCTCATTCCATAGTAAGAAAATCTTTCCCATAACTCAGTAAAAAAAAGAACATATAGTCCTTTAGGGTGCCCAAATAAAGTTAAATTTTCATTATTTATATTCATTTTATAAATTATAGTTCATTGACTATGAAATTTGTCATTTTATCAAATAAGTGTCTCCTTGTTTTTCCTCCATATATTCCATGATTCTTATCTGGATAAATCAACCATTCAAATTGTTTGTTTTCTTGAATTAAAGCCTCTGCCATTCTCATTGTGTTTTGAAGATGAACATTGTCATCTGCTGAACCATGAATTAAAAGATATTTTCCCTTCAGCAAATGTGCAAAATTAAGTGGAGAATTACTGTCATATCCCTCAGGATTTTCTTGTGGAGTGCCCATAAATCTTTCGGTATATATAGTGTCATAAAAACGCCAATTGGTTACAGGAGCTACAGCTATTGCTAAAGAGAAAACTTCATTTCCTTTCAATATAGCATTAGTGGAAATTAGACCGCCAAAACTCCATCCCCAAATCCCAATACGATCTTTGTCTATATATTTTTTAGATGCAAAAAATTTAGCAACATCAATTTGATCAATAGTTTCATAATAAGCTAATTTTTTATAAGTCATTCTTTTAAATTGCGAGCCCTTAAACCCAGTTCCTCTTCCATCTACACATGCTACTATATATCCTTTCTGAGCAATTAACATATGCCAATAATCTTCGGATGAACTCCATGAGTTTTTAACTCGCTGAGAACCTGGCCCAGAATATTGAAATAATAATAAAGGATACTTTTTATTAGGGTTAAAGTCTAATGGTTTAATAATCCAAGAATTCAAATTATAACCATTTAGGGTTAAAACTGAAAATTCTTTTTTTGGAAGTTTATATAAATTATATTTGTCTTTTAAAATTTTATTTTCCTCAATTATTCTTAGTTCTTTATAATCTTTAACTCTTCTTAACACATACATTGGAGGTGTATTTATGTCTTCATAAGTGTGAATGTAAAAATTAAAGTCCTTACTAAATTTAGCTCCGTTAGTTCCCCTATTTGGACTCAAAAGTCTTTTTTTCTTACCGTTCTTTTTTATTGCATAAACAACTCTATTTATAGACCCATTTTCAACAGAAGAATAATATAGCTCGTCAGTTTTCGAATTAATGCCAAAAAATTTTGTTACATCCCAATTTCCCTTAGTAATCTGATTTTTTTCTTTACCATCTCCTGAAAAATAGTAAATATGATTATATCCGTCTCTTTCACTAGTCCAAAAAAAACTCCCATCGTCTTCAAATTTCAAATTATTATGAATATCTACATAGGTGTCATTTTTTTCTTGGAGAATGACAGAGGAGCTTCCGCTAACGACATCTACTTTCCATAATTTTAATTCATTTTGCAACCTATTCATGGTCTGAATACTTAATATATTTTCTTGTTTTGTAAATTTAAATCTAGGAATATAATAGTATTCCTGTTCTAAAGAAATTAACTTAGCTTTATCTTCACTTAGATTATAAGAATAAATTTTAACTTTTGAATTCACTTCTCCAGCTTTAGGGTATTTAAATTTATAATCAAAAGGATATAGTCCAGATCCATATATTTCCATTGAGTATTCTGGAACTAAAGATTGATCAAAACTCAAATAAACGATTGAAGTACTAGTTTGATTCCAATCGAATGCTCTAACAACTCCAAATTCTTCTTCATATACCCAATCAGTTAATCCATTTATAATATTACTGTCACCATCATTTGTAATCCTAATAAAAGTATTTTTATTAAGGTCCTTTATATAAATATTTCTATTGTAAACAAATGCTACTTTATTTCCGTCAGGAGAAAACTTTGGCTCTTGAACTGACTCACCAAAAAGCAAATTTGCTTTTTGAGTATTCCTGTCAAAAATCCAGTATATTGACCTTTTTGATCTTCTATAAATATAATTTACATCAGTTTCTAAAATAATTTTTCTTTCGTCTGAAGAAAATGTATATGCAGAATAATAGGGTATATTTATTGACTTAGATGAATCTGCTATTACTGAAATTTCATTACCTGTTTGAAAATCATAAACTATAATTGTTGATTTTTTTTTATCTAAATCTGATTTTAAAACAGAATACTGTGTTCCATCTTTTAAAGAATGGATTTCATCAGGGATATTTGGAGAAAAAGTTCTATTCCAAATTTGTTCATTAGTTAACGTTTGAGCAATAACTATAGCTGGCAAAAAGAAAAGTACAGATATAACTCTAATCATTGTTTTTTAAAAAATTAAATTTATCATAAATGCTTTTGCAAAGTAGTGAATTTCTTTAGTAACCAAAAAAACATGATATTTTATAGAATTGAAATCATGTATCTTTGTTGATGAAAATTAATTTAATGGAAAAAAATATTTCTGGTTTTTCTAAACTTTCTAAAATTGAAAAAATTAATTGGTTAATAAAAACTTATTTTAATAATGATTTTTCGTTTAAAAACACATTAATTAATTATTGGAATTCTAACAATAAACTACAGGATTTACATGATGAGTTTGTTGAAAATACAGTGTCAAATTTCTATTTACCCCTTGGCGTTGCTCCAAATTTTATTATTAATGGAAAACCATACGCTCTTCCTATGGCTATTGAAGAAAGTTCTGTTATTGCTGCTGCAAGTAAAACTGCCAAATACTGGAGTTCAAGAGGCGGTTTTAAAGCTGAAGTATTAGGAATGGAGAAAATTGGGCATGTACACTTTTTGTATAAAGGTGATTATGAAAAAATATCCCGTTTTATTAAATCAATTAAAAGTAAACTTAAAAAATCAACCTTTAATATTACAAAAAAAATGGAATCTCGTGGCGGAGGGATTACCTCAATTTCATTGATTAATAAAACTAATAAGTTAAAAAATTATTTTCAGCTTGAATTAATTTTTAATACTGTAGATAGTATGGGAGCTAACTTCATTAATAGTTGTTTAGAAGAATTTGCAAAAAATTTAATTATTGAAGCCTCTGCTTATAAATACTTTTCTATTGAAGAAAAAAATATTGAAATTGTAATGAGTATTCTTTCAAATTATGTTCCTGGTTGCCTGGTAAAAGCATCCGTTTCATGCCTCATTAATGATTTAGAAGAAGAAAGTGAAATGAGTAAAAATGATTTTTGTGAAAAATTTGTTAGAGCAGTAAACATAGCGGAGATTGAACCATATAGAGCTGTAACTCATAATAAAGGAATAATGAATGGTGTTGATGCTTTAGTGTTAGCTACCGGTAATGACTTTCGAGCAGTTGAAGCTGGAGTTCATGCTTATGCTTCTAGAAATGGAACTTACTCTAGTCTTAGTAAAGCTTGGATTGAAAATAAAAAATTTAATTTTGAATTAACAATCCCATTGTCAATTGGAACTGTTGGAGGAATAATTAGTATTCATCCACTTGTTAAATGGTCATTAAATTTATTAGACAATCCTAATTCATCTAAATTAATGGAATTAATTGCTGTAGCTGGTTTAGCTCAGAATTTTGGTGCAATTAGATCATTAATTACATCAGGAATTCAAAAAGGACATATGAAAATGCATTTGACGAATATTTTGAACCAATTAGACGCTTCTTCAATCCAAAAAAATAAAGCGATTGAGTATTTCAAAAAAAATAAAGTTTCTTTACAGGCAGTATCTACATTTCTAAATTTACATGATGACCTTTTATAGTAATGGCAAACTATTGTTGACAGGAGAGTATTTTGTACTTAATGGATCTAAATCGATTGCTTTACCATGTAAAAAAGGTCAACTTTTAAAAGTAGAACCTAATATTGAAAACAATAGTATTCTATGGGAGACATGGGACTTTAACAAAAAACTTATAATGACTGCTAGTTTCAATAATAATTCTCTAGATTTTATTGAAGGTTCTATAAAAAAATCAAATTTAAATCAATTACGAAAAATTCTATTGTATTTAAAAAAAAAATCTCCTAATTGTTTTAACTATCCCATTAAATTTATAACTAATCTAGAATTTGATATAAATTGGGGCTTAGGATCATCATCAACTTTAATTAATAATCTTTCTCAATGGGCTAAAATTGATCCTTATGAATTATTAGAAAACACTTTTGGAGGAAGTGGATATGATATAGCTTGCGCTCAATCCAAAACGCCGATTATATTTCAAAAAATTAATAATTCAAAAAAAATAGAGATTATAAATTTTAAACCAGTTTTTCATAATAAATTGTTTTTCGTTTATCTAAATAGAAAACAAAGTAGTAAGCTTGAAATCGAAAAATACTATAATCTAATTAAACCTAATTCAACTTTAATTAATAAAATATCTGAAATTTCTAGAAAAATAATTTTAGTAAAAACACAAGAAGAATTTAATGAACTTATAAATGAACATGAAAAAATATTATCCAAACACCTAGGGGTTCTTTCAATTAAAAAAAAATTATTTAATACTTTTAACGGCGAAATAAAAAGTCTTGGCGCTTGGGGAGGAGATTTTATTTTAGTTTCTGGATTAAATGGAGATATAAAACAATATTTTCATGACCTAGGATATAAAACCATAATCAAATATTCTGATATGGTTATTTAATAATATAAGGACCTATTATCTATAATATCTGATGAATTTTTCAGAGCATTTAAAACTGACGGTCCTAAAAAACTCTCTTCTTTATCAAGCTTTACTTTAATTAAATTAGAATAGTCTTCTATTTCTTCTGAGATTCTTCTTTTAATTAATTCCACTTTATAAACACCATCATCACCTATAATAACTGAAGAAATTTCTCCTTCATTTAAACTAAATGCTGAACCAATAACATAAGGTTCTTTTCCAGCTCCAACTAGTATTTCGTTTACTTGTGTTATTGCTGATGCTTCTCGAATTTCAGTACTATTTTTAGCAGCAAAATCTTCTAAAGATGATTTTTGATCATTAGTTTTAATAATCAAACTAGCTTTTTTATTTTTTACTAAAAGTTCATAAACTTGTTTCCTTACTTCATTAGAGGAAATTAGACCATTTTCTTCAGCTTTAATTAATTTTACAATAGCATAACCGCCAAATGATAAGTTAAATCTTTTAATCATTCCAACTTCTGTTTCGCCTTCAAAAGTCCATTTAACAATAGATCTTTGATCTGGAAGCCCTGGAATGTTTTCATCTAAAATGTCTATATTTTTAACCTTTTTAATGTTGTAATTTCTTAATCCAGCAAGTTTAGAAATATCATTATCCTTTGCTAAATTCATTTCAAATTGAGTGGCATTTTTAAAGACTTCATTTGATGTTTTATCAGAAGGGACTATTTTCTTGACAATATTTGCAAAAAGGAGAAGATCTTGTTTTGCTACAACTTTAATAACATGAAATCCAAATTCAGTTTCGACAATGCCAATAGATTTAATTTTAGATCTATTGGAGAAGTTGAATATTTTTTCATTCATTGTTAGTTCTTGAAAAAAGCCTAGATCACCTCCAGTACTTTTTCCATTAACATCATCAGAATACTCTGTAACCAATTCAAAAAACCTACTTGGGTTTCTTCTTAATTGATTATATATTTTATTAGCTAATATTTTTGCTTGTTTTTTATTCCTATCAACTTGTAGATTTGATTGAGATGCACCCTTAAATGAAATTAAAATTTGACTTGCACGAATAGATCCATTTTTTTTTCTGTCTAATAGTCGAGAAATTTTTATGGAACCTATTTCTTTATATGGACCAAAAACATTATTAATATTTAAATTATATAACATTTCTCCATACTCAGAAGCTAGTCTACCTTTAGGTAGATAAATAGAATCAAATTCAACTTCTGAGTGTTTATCAACAAAATCAGCTAAACTATTAGTTCTTTTAAATCCTATTATAGTATCAGTTAATTTAGAAACCTCATTATATTCTACTCTGTTCTCTAAAAGATCTTCAAGTTCAGTTCTAATAATTTCTTCATCTTCATCTGTTGGTTGTTCAAGAAATGCAACATAATCTATGTCTCTAATTGGTCTAAATTCATATTTATTCTTATTAGACGTAATATAATTATCAATTTCACTCTCTGAAACTAAACTTAAACTATCTGAAATTGATGAAAAAGGAATTTTAACATATCTTAAATCTATATTGTCATTTTCTAAATGATAATTATTTTTTATTTCATTATCAGGCAACGACAAACTAGATCTAATTAAATCAAAATAAATTGATTGTTTTGCTGAGCCAATAATATTAGCTTCTTGAGTTTTCCATTGCTCATATGCTGCCGGATTTTGATCACGCATTTGAATTATGAAATTTGAAAATAATCCAAAATCAAAAAAACCAGCTTCATTTAAAAATCTTTCATCTTTAACAAAAGATTCTGTATTTGATATTGCTTGTTCAATTTGATTTTTTCCAGCATCAATTCCAAGAAGACTAAATTGAGATTTTAAAACTAAACTTTGAATATACTGATCCCAAACTAAATTAACCGCTTGAATTGTTGAAGAACCATTTACCCGTTCTTCTTGCTCAACAAGAACTCTAAAGTTTTCAAGTTGAATCTCTTCACCATTAACAATGCCTAAAGGATCATTTGGGCCGGAATCACCAGAACCATTTCCGAAAACACCCGAAATTATAAATGCAAATAGCGCAAGTCCTATAACAATAATCAAAAATATAGATTGTTGTCTTATTTTACCTAATATGGCCATCGATAATTATTGTTTTAGTTTTTAATAGATTGCGAAATTACAATATACTATTCAATTATAAAAACTTTAAAACCTTTCTAAAAAGATTAATTAAAGAATACTATTTTATAATTTAATCTGAACACGTATTTTTTCAATTTTAGTTGAAGTAACTTCTATAACAGTAAATATAAAATTTTCCAATTCTATAATGTCATTTTTTTTTGGAATTTCTTCTGTATTATAAACGACAAGTCCACCTAAAGTATCATAATCTTCATCATTTGGTAAATTGACATTGTATTTTTCATTAATATAATCAACTTCAAGTCTTGCAGAAAACTCAAATTCATTCTCATTTATTTTTAATTCATAATGATCAATTAAATCATGTTCATCTTCAATCTCACCAAATAATTCTTCAACTATATCTTCCATGGTTAGTATTCCAGAAGTTCCACCATATTCATCCAAAACAACAGCTAAACTTTTTTGTTTTGATTTTAGTCGATTAAGTACATCATTAATAGGCATAGTTTCAGGTATCCAATCTATTGGCAAAAGAATACTTTTAATTGAATTAGGTTTTTTCAACATTTCAAATGCATGAACATAACCTATAATGTCATCAATGTTTTCATTGAAAACTGGAATTTTAGAAAACCCTGAAGCGGAAAATAGATCTTTTAAATCACTAAGTTTACTGTTCTTTTCAATAGCCACTAATTCAGCTCTAGGGACCATTGCCTCTCTAGATTTAATCTTTGAGAAATCTAGAGCATTTTTAAAAATTTGAATTTCCGAATCTAAATGATCTTTATTAAAGACTGAATCCACCTGTTCCTCAATATAATCTCCCAGTTCTCCTTTTGAAAAAGTAAAGTCAGTTTTATCACTTTGCATTCCAAAAAAATATTTTAAAACTAAATCTGAAACTTTTATTATAAAAAAAGTAATTGGTGTAAATATGTAATAAAAAAAAGCTGCCGGAATAGAGAAAAATTTTATCAAAATAGTTGAATATAGTTGAAAAAATACTTTTGGGAGAAACTCGGCCGTGACTAATATAACTATTGTTGATATTAAAGTTTGATATAATAATATTCTTAGAGAAGGATCTTCAATGCTTTCATAAGGAAAGAATGTGCTGATAATTCTTTTACCCATAAAAATACCATAAACAACTAGCGCAATATTATTGCCAACTAACATAGAGGCAATGAATTTTGAAGGAGATTGAGTTATCTTGTTAATCATTTTAGAAACAAGATTATCTTGTTTCTTTTCTATTTCTAAAAAAATTCTGTTAGCGGAGATATATGCAATTTCCATTCCTGAAAAAAAAGCTGATAGAACTAAACATGTTATGATTATAATATCAGTTTGAATCACTTTTTAGCTCTTTTATTAAATTTTATTCTATAATATCTTCTAAAAAAAAACATTGAAATTGAAAGAAAAGCAAAGCCACAGAAAAAATATGATTTTTCTCTATTAATATTCCAGAGATTAATTATCTCAAATAGAGAAACGGCAGCAATAACAATATAAATCCCCTCTGAAACTTTATAATACTTCATATAATTATTTTTCATCAACAGCAACTGTTCCAGACAATTCGCCTGTCTGAAAGTTACTAAATTCTTTATTAGTGTCTAATCTCATAGCTTTAATATTATACTCACTACTTTTAAAAGTGAATTTATTTTCAGTAAAAATCCAATCACTATCTGCATCCCAATAAAGCTGGGGGGTTATTAAAATAGATTTATCATGTGATGTTAGTGTTACATTACCCCTTAGATCGACTATAGAAGTGTTATTATATAAAATACCATAATCTGCAATTACTTGATTTTCATTTTGAAAATCATCATAAAAAACAACTTTAACTCCATCAGGGAATTCAGAATATTTTAAAGAAAGATTTGTATAATCAATATGAATTGGAGCCGTCATTATCGCTTTAACAATTGTTGAATCTGTATAAATCATCCTTATATTATTAGCAATTCCTAGAGGCTCTCCAATAAATTTTGAATCATTTATTATTTCATCTTTTGATATTTTACATGAAATGATAAGTGCAAAAGAAAAAATGCTAATTAAAAAATTATAATATTTTAATTTAATTAAACTCATCTATAATTTTGGAACCTTAACGCTTCCAGAAAACCAACAAGAGAATTTAATCACTTGTCCTTCATTTCCTTCAGTAAAAATATCTGTTTTTGACGGAGCTCTAGTTTCATAACTTTTAGCAGTTTTAATTGCTAATTTTCTCACTGAAGCATCAACTTTCGCAGCCTTTCTTGCCGTCTGCGCAGCTAACCAATAAACTGCCCTTTTCTGAAATTGTGTTTTACCGCAATCATTTGCGCTACTAGCATATAAATTCGCTATAGTAAGGTAAGCCTTGCCCAATGATGGTTGAAACCTTAAAGCTTTAAGCGCATAGTTCCTAGATTTAGATTTACTCCCTTTGGCTTTAAATTTTAATGCAATTTTATATAAAATCTTTGCTTTTTTATAACGGTCAGTTTCGAGTTTAATCGATTCTTCGTAATACTTTAGAGCCTCATTACTATTTCCCTTTTTATCGTTTAAAAACCCTAAATAATAAGCAGATGCAGCAGAAGGCTCAAGAGAGTGTAATTGTTCAACTAAACTAACGAAAAGGAGGTCATCTAAACACTCTTTCTCATCCATTCTAGATGCCGCCCTATTTAACCAAACTGAATTGTTCTTATTTTCTTCAAAATTTCTTTTATATAGCGGAATTAAATTTTCACATGTTGATTCTTTAGCTATAATTGCATTTAAATTTTTTAAAAAAATTGCAATTGCATTAGAATTAACATCATAAATTCTTTTACGTTTTAAATCTCTAGTAGTTAACGCTTCACCTTGTTCTTCCTTATTAATCAGTACATCTAATTTTTTTGACAACTCTTCGCTTTCAAATTCAAACTTTTCATATACCTCTTCATACTTATCAAATAGCATTTCAGCTGTAAAATCTTTATTTCCAGCTTTATAAATATCAAGTAATGTTTTGAAATAATTATATAGACTTTTTGGATTAGTGAAACTTTTTTTATCTAGTTTAAAGGCTTTATCGAAAATGTCATAAATCTCTGTTTCCGTTCCAATTTTATAGTCAATCATTGCCTGAGCCTTGTTTGAAAGAATATCTCCTAGAACACTATTTCCTCTTTTAGCTGGAAAATATTGAGCCCATTGATCATATAATTTCATTAAATCATTTTTTGAAGAATTTACAACTTCAGGAGTTCCATTTTTAATAAAATCTTTTAAAATTCTCTCTCCATAGCTGTAAATTGCAAGATTTAAACTTGGACATTCATTTCTAACATTCATCCAAGGCTCATAGGCAGCAGTATAATTTTTAACTTTTGCCGATTCAGCAAAAATTGATAAATTTTGAAGACATTCTTCGGGGGTAGTAGAAGTAATTATAATATTTTCTTGAGAGTTAATAGAATTTATATAACTCACAAAAATCATTAAATAAAAAATTTTAAATTTTCTCATTTTTAAAGTTTTTAATTGTATTTCCTTTTAACAAACCAAATATCGATTAAAGAAAAACCTAATCGAATAGACCAAAAGGTTTCTTTAAAAGCATCAGTATCTTTAATTTTTCTATTTCCTATTTCAAAACCTATATCAGCATTAGATAAACCTGCAACCGGAAGACTAACACCAAATGAGGCTGCATTTTCAATGAAATGTTTATTTTCAATTAGTATTCCAGGTTTTTCTATCCTAATACCTCCCCTATATGCTACCCTCTTCCAATAATCAGATATAGAAATGAAATTTGGAATATAAAATCCTCCCATACTCATTTTATATCCTTTTGTATAGATTAAATTATCATAATTAATGAAATCATTTTTATAACTTTCTGCATTAACAGAAGTGAATTGACTCCCTAAATACCATTTAAATTTTTCTCCAAAACCTAATCCCATATCAAATTTACTGTATGTACTAACTTTAGTCTTTGCTAAATTGTATGAATTTAAATCAATTTCTTTAAAATCCCCAATTGATTGAGTTGAAGTAGATCTAGTGAATAAAACTCTTTGATTTTTGGAAGTTAATTTAGTTTTAGGTGAAATAGAAAAGTATGACTGTAGTTCATATTTTTTATTTACCGTAAAAGTTAAATTTGCAGCAATTTGATAGTCAAATCCACTAAAATAAGATATACTTTCAAGGTAAGTTCCATAGTCTATCCCTTTAGAATTTTCGTAAGTTTCTAATTCAATTTTTCCAAAATTGTAATTTAATGTTCCTCCTACACTAAGAAAAGGCATTAAGTTAAAGCCAATAGACAAAAAAGCTTTATTTACTCCTCCTTTTCCGTTAAAACGCTTAAGAACATCGCTTTCTATACCTTCTTGAGACTGAAGTTTATATCCCACTGAAGAAGAAGGAATTATACCAAATCCAAATCCAAATTTATTTGCTGGAATAGCAATTGCAAAATAGTCTAGAGAGGATGATTTTGAATTTTCTTTAGAAGAACTATTTTTTAAATTAATTTCATTATAATTAACCCCTAATGAATATACGGTGGCTTTAAGCTTAGCGTATCCAGAGGGATTATTTAAATTTGCATGAATAGAATCTGTAAAGACATCGAGCCCTCCCATAAATCTATTAATTGAGTTTCCCTTAAATGAACTCTCCCCTAATCCAATAAACGAATATGGAGATACTGTGCCAGTCTGGGCGAAAAAAGTAGTAGAAGCTAAAACTATCGTGATAAATAATATTCTAAATATCATTAATTTCTATTAAATTCTATAAGGTGATTTAATCCTTGTGCCAAAAAATTTTGATTGGCAAATATGGTGTTTTTTATACTTTTAGGCAAAATATTTACATCTCCACCTGTTAAAATAACTGTTAAATCTTGATATTTTAAGAAATATGAGTCTATTATTCCAATTATTTCATAATAAACTCCATAATAAACTCCAATATTAATTGAAGATTCTGTTGAATCACCTATATTTTTATTTGGAATTTTTTTATAATCAACTAAGGGAAGTTTACCCGTGCATTGATTTAAACTTTTATATCTAATTGAAAATCCTGGAGAAATAGCTCCTCCTAAATAATGACCTTCTTTTGTTAATAAATCGTATGTTATACATGATCCTACATCGATTACCAAAACATTTTTTTTGGGAAAATTTAAAAAAGCAGAAGAAATCAATCCTAATCTATCTTCACCTATAGATTCAGTTGTTTTATAAAGTATTTTAAAAGGGAAAAAACAATTCGACTTTACACTATAAACGATCTTGTCTTGAAACTTATCATGAAGAATTGAAGTGTCAATTCCACGTACATCTGAATATATAACCGTATTGATAGAGTCAAAGTAAGTTTTTATATTAATTAATATTTCATTTAAACTATTTGAAAATCCAGAATTTATTACATTTTTGTTTAAAAAAATAAAATATTTAATCTGAGTATTTCCAATATCAATAATTAGGTTCATTTGAAAAATATTTTATAAAAGTAAGATAAAGAAATTAAGACAAATGATTTGTGGTTAATTAAAAAGCAAGTTATATTTGCAACCACTTAAAAAGGTACCTTAGCTCAGTTGGTAGAGCAAAGGACTGAAAATCCTTGTGTCCCTGGTTCGATTCCTGGAGGTACCACTTTTAAACCCTTTAAACCGATGGTTTAGAGGGTTTTTCACCTATACACCCCACTGTATGCCAAAATGCATACGCTCCATATGGTTCATTCCTCTTACTATAAATATTATAATGGTTTTTTTAGAAAAAAAAGTATTCTCTCAGCTACAAGAAACCTATCTAATCATTATTATCTCCTCATCTAATAGTTCAATTTGATAATCTGAAACATCTTTTGAATCGGAGTAATTTATAGTCTTCATAATTATTCATCTTTGCTACTCTATCTAAATGATAAGTAAAATCCCCTAAAGTTCTTTGAATAACTCTTGCTCTTTTTAGGAAAAATCCAACATCTGCATCGTCTGTTACTCCAATTCCTCCATGCATCTGAACAGCTTCATTACTTACAAGTTTAAAAGTCATCCCTAATTTTGCTTTTGCCAAACTAGCTAGTCTAGGAAGGTTAGAGTCATTAGAATCAATAGCTTGCAAGGCCCTTAAAACAATAGACTTACACAACTCAATTTCGCTAAACATAATAGCTGATCGATGTTGAAGCGCCTGAAAAGAACCTATTTTAACTCCAAACTGTTCTCTTTCTTTTAAATAACTCATCGTGATTCCAAAAGTCTCTTGAACACTACCTAACATTTCTGCAGCTAAGCCCACTGATACAATATCAAATGTTTTATCCAAAATAAAATCACCATCATTACCTTGAGAAAGTAAATGTGAATCTTCTACGATAACATTATTAAATGACATATCAGAGTATGTTCTTGAATCCATATGAACTTTATTGTTAAATGTTATTCCATCAGATTTTGAATCTATTAAAACTAACATAGTGTTTGATTCAGATTCGTCTTTTGATGATACAATAATGTAATCTGACACACTTCCATCAATTACAAAATTCTTATAACCATTTAAAACATACCCTTCTCCTTTCTTTGAAAGTAAAGCATTTAACATATTTGGATTATGATGAACACCTTCTTCATGAGCTATTGAAACTAATTTACTTCCATTCATTATTTCTTGAAATAACTTTTCTTTTAGAATTTCATTTTTAGAAAAAGATATTAATGTAGAGGACATTAGAACAGTCGATATTATGGGAGAAAGAGTTAATTTTCTACCCATTTCCTCTAAAACTTGACCTAGACCAACATACCCAAAATTTAATCCATTATATTTTTCAGGGATTGTCAATGCTGTCCAACCCATCTCAACCATCTCCATCCAAAGTTTATTATCGTGAGTTTTATAGTTATTATCTCTCAGGTCTCTTAGACTAGATAATGGAGATTTTAAATCTAAAAATTCTTTAGTTGATGTTTTGAGCATCTGTTGCTCTTCATTTATTATTAGTGCCATTTTATTTTGAGGGTAAGCCTAAGATTCTTTTTGCAATGATATTTAATTGAACTTCGTGGGTTCCTCCTTCTATAGAATGCCCTTTTGATCTACAAAAATACCTAGCTTGCTCTCCATTGTTTGATTCTTTACTAGTCCATTCACTAGCATTAAAACCGTTCATACTAAGCCTCAATTCTTCACTCTGAACACTTAATTCTGTGCCATAATATTTAAAAAAAGAAGACGTAGCTCCAGAATTATTACCTGCTTTATGTTCATCCATAGTTCTTTGAATAGTTAAATCAAAGATTTCTTTATTCATTTCTAACTCAGCTATTTTAGCTCTTAAAATAGTATCTGATAAAATATCATTATTCTTTCCTAAAACTTTAACAGCTTCCTCTCTTAAATGCTCTTTTTTATCAGTATCTCCTATTCCTCCGATCATTTGACGTTCATGAGTCAATAAGTATTTAGCAATAGTCCAACCTTTATTTAATGTTCCTACTAAATTTTCTTTAGGAACTTTTACGGAATCAAAAAATGTCTCTGTGAAAGGAGAGTTTCCACTTATTAGTTTAATCGGTCTTGTTGTGACTCCCTCAGAAGTCATATCAATTAAAAGAAAACTAACTCCGTTGTGTATAGAACTAGGATCTGTTCTAACTAAACAAAAAATCCAATCTCCTTTATCTCCAAACGAAGTCCAAACTTTAGACCCTGTAACTAAAAAATGATCCCCCTTGTCTTCAGCTTTAGTTTGCAAATTAGCTAAATCACTTCCAGCATTTGGTTCACTATAACCCTGAACCCATCTGGTTTTAGCTTTGCATATTTGAGGTAAATAATGTAATTTTTGCTCTTCACTAGCAAACTTCAACATAGCTGGACCAAGCATAGTAATTCCAAAATTAATATGAGGTTTTCTACAACCTAACCTTGCCATTTCTTGATTCAAAATATTGTTCTGTTGGGGAGTTAATCCACCACCACCATATTTTGTTTCCCAGTATGGAACAATCCACTTTTTTTCAAACATTTTTTCAAACCAAACTTTTTGATCTTGATTATAAAACTTACCCATTCTACCACCCCAATAGACTTCTTTAGGGTCTGTAATTTTTTCTCTCATACTAAAAGGGCAATTTTCTTCTAACCATTCTCTAGTCTCAGCTCTAAAACTGGTTAAATCAATATTTATTTCTCTTTCCATGCTCTATTTATAACTTATTTTTTATTTGCCTAAAAATTTTGCTTTTCTTTTTTCTAAAAATGCATTAACACCCTCTTTAAGGTCATGGTTGTAAAATGCAGCTACTTGCTCTTTAGCTTCAAACTCAATAGTATCAGATAAATTATTGTCTAACGAAAAAATCATGTCTTGCTTTGTGATTCCAATAGCAACAGTAGCTTTTTTGGAAAGTTCAAAAGCCCATTTTTTTGCAGTATTTAAAATTTCCGAACTATCTACTAATTTATTTGTTAAGCCTAAACTCAAGCACTCTTCTCCTAAAACTTTTTTTCCATTGGATGCAATTTCTAAAGCTTTACTATACCCAACTTGTCTAGAAAGAAACCAACTTGCACCTCCATCAGGACCTAAGCCAATATTTATAAAGGCATATAAAATAGCACTCTCTTTACTCATCACTCTAAAATCACAAGCAAGAGCAAAAGCTGCTCCAACTCCAGCAGCTGTTCCATTAATAGCGCCTATAATTGGTTTTTTTAATTCTAAAAAACGTTTCATTAAAGGCTTATATTTTTCAACTATATAATCTCTACTTTCTTCAGGTGAAATAAGTCCAAAAGTTGACATATCTGCACCAGCACAAAAGCCTTTCCCTTCTCCGGTTAAAACTACGGCTCTAATATTATCGTTATTTTCAATTATCGAGAAACATTCATTTATGCCATCAAGAAGATCTTGATTAACGGCATTATACCTGTCTGGTCTATTTAAAGTTATCTTAGCTATACTATCTTCTATTTCAATTAATACTGTTTTATTCATATAAATATTTTATTCGTAAGCCATTGCTAAAGTTTCAGCAACGCAAACTGGTTTTTCTTGACCTT
>Ga0114997_10000805_pt1 | contig 26064 bp, 25 predicted proteins | sample ArcticOcean_MG_C_2_FD_87045 | JGI IMG/M metagenome (GOLD analysis project Ga0114997, IMG submission 87045) | Marine microbial communities from western Arctic Ocean - ArcticOcean_MG_CB4_136 | ecosystem: Environmental > Aquatic > Marine > Oceanic | place: Arctic Ocean: Canada Basin | collected... | reverse complement strand
TCGGGCCAGCGCGATCGCTAGCGGCGACTCGGTGACCGTGTCCATGGCGGCCGACATCAGCGGCACCTTCAAGGTGATCCCGGCGATTGAGGTGGACGTGTCGACCTCAGACGGGAGGACTTCGCTCCACCCCGGCACGACGAGCACGTCATCGAAGGTCAGCGCCTCAGCGCCGGCGAAGATCTCGTCGTTCATCCGACCACGATAGGTCATTCGCTGGCGATCTCAAGAACATGTTCCGTTGGGCTCTTCGCATCATCGCGCTCGTGGCATTCGTTGCCGCCAGCTGCAGCGCGCCACAGCGGACAAATCACTGGACGGTCGAACGACACGTGCCTGGTGAAGAGGTCTCCAGCCCGACCAACACCGTCTGCGACGACATCAGCGACCTCACGCTGGGCCGATTCGCCAGCGACACCGACATCGGCCCCACCCTCGACGAGTTGTCCCGGATCGCCGCGCTCGTCGGCGCCTCCGCAGCACTCCCTCATCTGACCACTGCTCAAGCCGCAGCCGAAGCCGGCGACAGCCCGGCACTTCCGTTGGGCCAGGCCGCTTCAGCAATAGACGCAGCGAGCTTCACAGAGTGCGAGATCCCCGTATTCACCGCGCTCTACCTCTCCACATCGTTCGCGTCGTGCCACGGACGCGTCGCCCTCCCGGTGGCCGGTTTGGCGCCCGCAACCACGGGCTGTGACCCGACCGCGTCGGCCCTCTTTGTGCCGTGCTTCGACGCCGCCGCCGGCTACGCGCCGGTTGACTGCCTCACCGGCGATCCCGCACGGCTCGTGGACGCTGACTGGGTGGGGGCCTAGAGCACCTGCTTGATGGCCGCATCGCCGAAAGGCCTCACGATCGATGCGACGACTCCTCGGCTCTCCAGCTCCTCATCCGCGACTCCGAGGGTTTCGTTGACGCGACTCCCTCCGTACCAGGTGCCGAAGATGTGATCCCATAGCGGCATAAAGTCGCCATAGTTCTGGTCCCAGTGCTCTTTGTGCGGTGAGTGATGGACCCGGTGACCGACCGGCGAATAGACCAGCCAGCGTCCGACCCAGCCGTAGGTGAATGGAACCATCGAGTGCTGGGCGAAGTCGATGAGACGCATGGTGGCGTACACGGCGAAGACCGTGGTCGACGACGCGCCCAAGGCCACAAGCGGCAAAACAACGAGAGGCACCGCCACGATGTCCTCCATTGGATGCACTCGGTTGCCCGTGAGGATCGTGAACGATGTCGCGGAGTGATGAACGGCGTGGAACTGCCAGAGCACATCGAAAGCGTGCATCGCTCGATGCCACCAATACCGAAGGAAGTCGACAAGCACGATGTAGATGAGAACGCTCACAACCACGTTGGGTCCGTCAGGCAGCGGGGGCAACCAAGACAACACATCGTGACGCCACAACCTGAAGGAGCTCGGGATGATTACCAGGAACCCAGCAGTCAGAAGTGTTGGTAGCACCAGGCCGAAGCCGAATACGCGAAGGCCCGCCAACACCACATCGACCCGCGCGCTCACGTCGAAGCGACAGATGGCGAAGACCGCTGAGCGACCTCGTAAGACGGCCAGATCGATTGCCAAGGCAAGCGCGAGGAGCTTCAGGTAGTCGCCTCTGACCAGAACGGCTCCGTCGAGTGGACCGAGGAGGTTCCTCCGTATTCCCGCCCACTGGGCCGGGTGATAGCGGTGGACCAACCCGAGAACGATGATATTGCCCACAACCAACCAGCCGAGGAGGAAGATCCCGAACATCCTTCGCCGCACTCCGAAACTATAGGCCACGGGCTCTGGGCTTGTGCCGGCTCAGCCTTCCACGAGTTCGCCGTCCACCAGCCGGTGGCGGACACCGGTGGTCGGGCAGATGAGTTCGTCACCGTCGGGCTGCAGGCGTTTGCCGGCACGACCAACCCAGCCGCGCTGCCTCGCGGGATTGCCGAGGACCATCGCATGCGCCGGCACATCGCTGACCACCACGGCACCAGCACCGACCAACGCCCATGCACCGATGGAGACCCCCGCACGAATAACGGCGCGAGCGCCGATGGATGCACCATCACCGATGGTGACACCGACTGACTCCCAGCCGTCAGCAGACTTCAGTTCGCCTGTCTGATCAACCGCCCGCGGGTAGACGTCGTTGGTGAGGATCGCGCCGGGTCCGATGAAGACCCCATCTCCGATTGCGGCTGGGTCATAGATCAGAGCGAGATTCTGGACCTTGCAGTTTCGGCCCAGCATGACGCCAGGGCCGATGTAAGCGGCCCGACCGATCGTGCAGTTCTCGCCGATAACTGCGTTCTCGCGAACCTGCACCAGGTGCCAGACCGAAGTGCCCTCACCAATGATCGCGTCTGGATGAACCTCAGCGCTGTCGTGGATCATGGTCATCACGCCACGCTGCCGAGCGAGCCCGCCGAATCTGAGTCAGATCCCTCGGCCACGCCGCGGCCAATGGTAATTCGACGAACTGAGCTGGGGACTTCTTCAACCCAGTTTCGGCCATCGACGACAACCCCCGCACCCTGGAGAAGGGAGTCGAGGACTCGATACTCAGGATGATCTGCCTGAACGATGACGCCAACTGGTTCGTGGGCCGATTCTGCGGGAACAAGACCCAAGGCCTGTAGCTCCTCGTCGCTGTACAGCGGGTCGTGCACTATCGGACTGGCCCCGCGCTCCGAGATTCGGCGAGCGAGTTCGAAGACTCCTGAGAATGCGGTCTCCTTGACCCCACCGCGATACGCCGCCCCGAGAATCAGTACATCGGAGCCACGTAGATCCCCGGCCGCCGCCTCAAGCAACGCAACGGCATATTCAGGCATAGCTGAGTTGGCAGCGCGTGCCGCCTCCACAATCGTGGCCGCAGGATCATTGAACAGGTAGAAGCGCGGGTAGACGGGAATGCAATGACCCCCGACCGCAACTCCTGGCCGGTGGATGTGGGAATACGGCTGGGTATTGCACGCCTCGATCACAGCGTTGACATCGACGCCGATCCCATCGGCGAACTGGGCGAACTGATTCGCCAAACCGATGTTCACGTCGCGATACGTAGTCTCCGCGAGCTTTGCCAGCTCAGCCGCCTCGGCAGACCCCAGGTCCCAGACCCCGTTTGGGCGCGGGAGTTCGGGTCGATCATCGAACTGGAGGGCCGTCTCGTAGAACTCGACAGCTCGATCGGCCGATCGGCTGTCAATGCCACCCACCAGCTTTGGATACCGGCGAAGATCGCTGAAGATCCTCCCGCTGAACACACGCTCAGGGCTGTGGCAGACCATGAAGTCGGTGGCTGACAAGAGCCCCGACGCTGCTTCAAGGGCCGGGGTGAAACGGTCCCGCGTTGTATGAACCGGAATGGTGGTCTCATATGAGACCAGTGTTCCTGGTCGCAGGCCTGATCCGATCGCTTTCGTCGCTCCATCGAGGGGACCGAAGTCCGGACGAGCGTCCGCGTCGACGATGAGCGGAACCACCACAACAACCACATCGGACTCAGCGACAGCACCGACGGTGTCGGTGGTCGCTCGAAGAGAGCCATCAGCGATGACCTCTTTGAGAAACTCGTCGAGGTCCGCCTCACCCGGGAACGGGACTTCACCGGCAGAGACGGCGGCAACCGTTCGCTCATCGATATCGACGCCGACCACTTGATGCCCGGCCCGGGCAAATTGCACGGCGAGCGGAAGACCAATCTTCCCGAGAGCGACTACACAAACATCCACCGAACATCTCCTGTAAAAATTCGACCAACGGTAGCCTAACGACCGCATGAGAGTCCTGAGCATCGTCGGAGCCCGCCCCCAGTTCGTGAAGCTTGCCCCCGTTGTGGCTGCCGCACGCCGTGAGGGCGTCGATCACGCAACAATCCACACCGGGCAGCACTATGACCCCGGCATGTCCGAGGTCTTCTTCGATGAGCTGGGCATTGGGCCTCCCGAATGGAACCTTGCAGTTGGTTCTGGAAGCCATGGAGCTCAGACCGGAGCGATGCTCGACTGCCTGGACGACCTTCTCGACCGCGAACGACCCGACTGGGTCCTTGTCTACGGCGACACGAACTCGACGATCGCCGGCGCTCTGGCCGCGGTCAAGCTCCACCTTCGCGTCGCTCACCTCGAGGCCGGTCTTCGCTCGTTCAACCGCGCCATGCCAGAGGAGCACAATCGCGTCTTGACTGATCACGCCGCCGACCTGCTCCTCGCCCCGACAGAAGTTGCTGCGAAGCACCTCGCCAACGAGGGACTCGCTCACCGCACAACGATCGTCGGCGATGTGATGATCGACGTGCTGCTCGCAACGGCCGCGGCTCTGGACTCCGGTGCAGCGAAGGGACTCGAGACCCGCCCCGCGGAACCGTTCACGCTCGCCACAATTCACCGGGCGGAAAACACTGACAACACAACGCGACTGGCCGCGGTAATCAACGCCCTCGCTGCGATTGAGACCACAGTCCTCTTGCCTCTTCATCCGCGGCTTCGCGACCGATGCGCGGCTGCAGACATCGACCTCAACGTGGGCAATTTGCGGCCGATCGACCCGCTCTCATATGCAGAAATGGTCGATGCCGCACGCACGGCAGTAGCGGTTGCCACCGATTCGGGTGGGCTTCAGAAGGAAGCGTTCGTGCTCGGACGGCCGGTCACCACCCTGCGATCCGAGACAGAATGGACGGAAACGCTAGCGGACGGGTGGAACGTCCTCGAGCCCGACCTCAAGAATCTGAGCTCAATCGTGCTCCGACGGTCGCCTCGCGAGGCGCCACCAGCGGTCTACGGCCACGGACACGCTGCCGACGCAGTGATCAATGCTCTGATCGCTGCCAACTGATGCTCTAGTCTTTGGCAGCTGAGCGAAGCACCTGTTCTGCGACATCGACCACGCGAACACCCTCGCGCATCGTGACAATATCTGACCGCGTACCGATGACGGCGTCCCGAAATGCTTCATGCTCTACCCGCAGCGGTTCAGGCTTTGGGTACGCATAGCGAATCATGTCACCTTCGGCGACACCACGCAGCACCGAGAGCGCGCTCCATTCAGTGGGCACGTCGGCGTTGGCGAACCAAGTCAGATCGCCGCTCAACGTGTCGGCCACGAACGCACCATGTGTGCCAGTCACCATGACCATTCGCTCCTTGGTGGGGCTGAGCCAATTCACAAGGTGATTCGTGACCGTGCCGTCCTCAAGAAGACCGGTTACAGCAACGAGGTCCTCGTGTTCTCGCCCTGTCTTCGAGGCAGTGTGCGCCGAGACACTCGCATACGGCGAACCGGCGATCCATGCCGTGAGATCAAGGTCGTGGGTGGCAAGATCCTTTACCACGCCCACATCCTTGATCCGGGCCGGGAAGGGTCCGATGCGCCGGGTCGCTATCTGGAAGATCTCTCCAGCCTGGCCATCCTCCAACCGCCGTTTGAGCTGTTGGAGCGCCGGGTTGTAGCGCTCGATATGGCCAACGCAACCGATGACGCCTGCTTCGTCAAACGCGTCACGAAGCTCAATCGCGCCCGCAACTGTGTCCGCAAGCGGCTTCTCAACCAGAGCGTGGACTCCAGCGGCGGCGAGGGCCAGACCCACCTTGAGGTGGTCGCCGGTTGGCGTCGCCACGATTGCCATGTCGATGCCGGCCGCGATCAACTCAGCGGGCTCCTGGTAGACGGGTGCGCCCCGCGCTGCGCCCGTAGAATCGCCCAACGGGTCGGCTACGCCGGCAAGGATGACGCCTTCAGTCTCGGTGACCACGCGGGCGTGGTTTCGCCCCATCTGGCCAAGTCCGAAGACTCCAACTCGTAGATCCAGACTCATGCCACAGCCTCCGCGATGGTTGCAAGATCTGCCTCAGACAGCGACGGATGTATCGGAAGTGAGAGCACCTCATTAGCTGCCCTCTCCGTTTCTGGAAGATCCAACTGAAGATCGAAGCTCGGCAGTCGATGCGTCGGGATCGGATAGTAAACGCCCGTTCCAACGCCTCGTTTGGTGAGTTGGGCTGCCAGTTCGTCGCGACGGTCACTGCGGATCGTGTACTGGTGGTAGACGTGAACAGCGCCATCGGCGACGGGCGGTACGACGACATTGCTGAGCTTGGCGTCGAGGTACGCTGCATTACTCTGTCGAGCCTGGGTCCATCGGGGAAGCTTCGCGAGCTGGACCCTGCCAATAGCGGCATGAAGGTCTGTCATCCGATTGTTGAACCCGATGAGTTCGTTCTCGTAGCGGCGTTCCATACCTTGGTTTCGTAGGAGACGGGCCGCACGTTCCACGGCGGGATCATCGGTGACGATCATCCCGCCCTCGCCCGAGGTCATGTTCTTGGTCGGGTAAAAGCTGAATGCAGCCAACTTGCCCATCGCTCCCACGGCAACACCGTTCAATGACGCGCCATGAGCTTGTGCAGCGTCTTCAATGATCACAAGACCATGCCGGTCGGCGATCCTGCCGAGCTCCACCATCGCGGCCGGATGTCCGTAGAGGTGAACTGGCATGATTGCTGCGGTCTTGGCGGTAATGGCGGCCTCAACCGCCGCGGGATCTAGGCAGAAGGAATCCGCCTCGATATCAACAAAGACCGGAGTGGCTCCGGCCAAGGCAACAGAATTTCCTGTAGCAGCAAACGTGAACGACGGAACAATGACCTCATCGCCAGGGCCGACGCCCGCGGCCAGCAGCCCCAGGTGGAGCGCCGAGGTCCCGCTGTTCACGGCGATGCAACGATGGCCTCCCACCCAGGCAGAGAACTCCTCCTCGAAAGCGGCGACCTCTGGCCCTTGGGCGATCATGCCCGATCTCAGCACGCGCAGTACTGCTTCTTCCTCTTCAACGCCGATGAGCGGCCACGCGGCAGGGATCATTGGAAGGGTCCTTCGTAAGCCGGGTTGAGAACACCCCGAGCGAGCTTGCTGCTCGCTCGGTACGCAAGCGTATCCTGTCAAGACACCGGCGTTGGTGCTGGCACCGCGGCCGATCCTGGGCCACTCTTCTCTCCAAGATGATCGACGTTCTTGTTGTAACAACCGGCCATGATCCCGAAGATGGACGTCTCATCCGCCATCTCCGGATCCTAGATCGAGCCGGGTTCACCACTGAGCTGATCGCTCGACCGCGTCGGAGCAGGCTCGGCCGATTCACGCTCGGACCCGTCTGGGCGGTTCGGGCTGTCCGACGACTCAGACCAGCGGTGGTCATCTTGCCTGACCCAGAACTCCAGCTTCTCGTCACTCCAGTGGTCCGTCGCCGCGTGGCTGTGGTGTGTGATGTCCACGAGGACTACTCCGCCGTGCTCGCGGACCGGGGCTGGGTGCGGCCTGGCGTACGAGCCATGCTCGGAGTCGTGCTTCGCCTCTTGGATCGCTCTCGCCGACGCTCCGCCCTGACGCTCACTGTCGACGAACGAATCCTCCCTGCCGCCACCCTGGTTACGAACCGGCCCGCGCTTGAGGATCTTCCTGCTCCAATTGCAGGGCCGGCCCGGAGAGCCTTGGTCTACGTCGGCGATGTACGACCAACCCGAGGGATGTACTCCATGCTCGACTTGCTTGATCGCATCCCGAGTATCGAACTCGACATAGTCGGCCCATGCGCCGACGAGCGCGCACTGAGCGCCGAGATTGCAGGCCGTGGACTCGCACACCGCGTGCGTCTTCACGGGCGACTCTCCTATTCGCGTTCATGGGAAATCGCTCGAGAGGCGCTCGCCGGCCTCTCCCTTCTCCACGACACCCCAGCGTTTCGAACGGCTCGGCCAACCAAGATCTTTGAGTACGGGGCAGTTGGAATCCCAGTTCTTGCGACACCACTTCCAGGCCAAGCCCAGCTGCTCGCAGACTCAAGCGGAGGGGTCGTGGGCAACATCGACGCCCTCGCCTCGGCCGTCGAGGACTGGGTTCTCGACCCTTCACGCGCTCGACTCATCGGCAGGAAGGGACGCTCAGCCGCTGAGATATTCGACGATGGCAGTAGCCAGCGACTAGTCGACGCAATCGCCCAGTTGATAGACCCTGGAAGCCGGCCGGATATGTCGTAGGGTTCCCGGACGATCTCCCGAGAAGAGAGTCCTGATGCTCAGCGAACGTCATGAAACCGCTCTCGTCACCGGCGGCGCCGGTCTCGTCGGCAGCAATCTCGTCGAAGACCTCCTCGATGCCGGCCTGAAAGTCATCAGCCTCGATGACCTCAGCGCCGGCTCAGAACAAAATCTCGTCCATGTTCGAGACAACCCGAACCTCACCGAGATCGTCGGGGACATCACGGATAAGGAAGTTGTCTCCGAAGCGATGCGAGGCGTCGACGCTGTCTTCCACCAGGCCGTCTCGAAGAACACGGTCTGCATGGTCGACCCCAACCGCGACCTTGAAGTGAACGCCGGGGGCACGCTCAATTTGCTTCTCGCTGCAGTCGATCGTGGGGTTCAGAAGTTCGTCCATGCATCGACTGGGTCGGTCTACGGTCGCACCGAGACGTTCCCCACCACCGAAGAAGCACCCGTCGCTCCGGTCTCCTACTACGGAGTGAGCAAGCTTGCGGCAGAACGCTACGTCCATGCGTTCAACGTCCTCCACGGACTCGATACGTCGATTCTTCGGTATTACCACGTCTTCGGGCCCGGTCAGGACAACAGCGATGTTGGCGGCGTGATCCCGATCTTCATCCGCCGGGCACTCCAAGAACTGCCGCTGAAGATCTTCGGAGACGGCACCCAGCTGCGAGCGTTCACCTACGTGAAGGACGTGACTGCCATCAACATGGCGTGTGCGTTGAACCCGGCCGCATCCTCACAGATATACAACTGTGCATCCGACGTTCGTGTGACTATCACCGAACTCGCGGAAACGATTCTCCGCCTCCTCGACCGCGACATCGGCGACATCGAGCATCACGACTGGAAACCAGGCGACATCAAGCATTTCGACATCTCCAACCGCAAGGTCAAAGACGAGTTGTCATTCGACTTCGGCTACAGCTTCGACCAGGGACTCGATCTCACCATCGACTCGGTCCGTAAGATCATCTGACACATGCTTGACGGAAAGATGATCGCGGTTTCAGTACCGGCCTACAAGGAAGAGCTGTACATCCGCGAGGTGATCGACACAATGCCGGACTTCGTTGACACCATCGTCATCGTCAATGACGGAAGCCCCGACCGAACGGGCGAAATCATCGACGACGCGGCGCTCTCCGATCCTCGAGTCCATCCTGTGCATCATGAGATCAACCAGGGGCTCGGCCAGTCGCTGATCGACGGCTATCTGGAGGCGAAGAAGCTCGGTGCAGATGTCGTTGCCGTCATGGCTGGCGATGGCCAGATGGCACCCCACGATCTTGAGTCCGTAGTTCGCCCCATCGTCAAAGAGCAGGCAGACTACGTGAAAGGCAATCGCCTCCTTCGTGACGAGGTCATAGATCAGATGCCTCGGTATCGACTGATCGGCAATGCCTTTCTTTCCCTTTTGTCGAAGTTCGCGACGGGCTATTGGAAGTCCATGGACCCCCAGTGTGGTTATACGGCCATCTCCGGCAAGGCACTCTCGCGGATTCCGATCGAGAAAATGATCAAGGGCTATGGCTACAACGCCCACATCCTCAACATGTTGAATCTCGCCAACCAGCGCGTCGCAGAGGTAGAGGTCGAGCCCGTCTACCGAGACGAGACCAGCTATATCAAGTTGCGCAGCTACATACCCACGGTGAGCCGCCTGTTGATTCGGCTGTTCTGGCGCAGGCTCTTCCGCAAGTACGTAGTGCGCGACTTCCATCCCCTCGCGCTGATGTACCTGTTCAGCATCGCCGTCTCGACCTTGGTCATCCCCCCTTTGCTGGTGTGGTTCTCCTACCACTTCATCGATGACGGAATAGCACCCCAAACAACCTTTATAACGCTCGCCTTCAGCTCCATGTTTGCGGTCTTCTCGCTATTCTTCGCCATGTGGCTCGATATGGAAGACAACCAGCGCCTGTGGCTCGATGGGTCGAGGATTGACGTTGGTCCAGCCGCCTAGCTCTGAAGGAGCAGGCAGCCCGGCGGTCAGCTCCGGACTCGCCGCCAACTACGCCGCCATGGCCGTGGTTGGTGCTGCGGGTATCGTCATCAACCTCCTGATCGCAGCCAGCGCTGATGCGAGCGCGCTCGGTCTCTTTAGTCAGACCTATGTGACTTTCGTGGTGGCCGCCCAGCTCGCAACCGGCGGCCTTCACTATGCCACTCTTCGATGGTCGGCCATCGGTGATCGACAAGAGGCAGAGTCGGTAAGGCGCAAGGCGCTAAGTCTCGTGATCCCGCTGTCAATCGCGGTGGCGGGCATCACGGTCGCACTCAGCGGACCCATCGCACGGGCAGTCGACAGCCCCGAACTCGGTGATTCAGTTCGGCTCGCAGCAGTCGGACTCGTCTTCCACGCGATCAACAAGGTGCTGCTGGCTCACCACAATGGCCTTCGACAGATGAAGGTCTTTGCGGTGTTCCAGGCATGCCGTGTCGTCTTCTTGGCCATAGCCGTCGCCGTCATCCTCGCCATGACCACGGATGCGCGATGGCTGGGGGCCGCGCTCACTGTCGGAGAACTCACGCTCACGCTGGCAATCCTGACCGCACATCCACCACAGCTGCGAAGAGGGCGTGCCTCACCGATCACGGTGGTGACGCATCGCCAGCTGCTCTCCTTCGGCCTCAAGAGCTTTGGAGGAGGCCTGGTTCAGGAGCTGAACGCCCGCGTCGATGTGATCGCCCTTGCCGTGCTGGTCTCGGACAAGGACGTCGGTATCTACACGTTCGCTGCGACTCTCATCGAGGGGGCACTGCAGCTCCTCATCGTGCTCCGGAACAACCTCAATCCGTTCTTGGCCAAGGCACTCGCCAAAAACGACATCGCCGCGGTCGAAGAACTCGCAAGCAAGTTCCGCCCCTGGATCCTCTTCGCATCGGGCGGGCTCGTCGCATCAACAGTGTTCATCTACAAACCTGCTCTTCGGTTGGCCGGTCTCCACGATCAGTTTGGCAACTCCTGGCCTCCACTTCTGATCCTGGTCCTCGGGCTGGCGGTTGCGTCGCCTCTCCTCCCCTTCGACCAGGTCTTCCTTCTCGGCGGCCGGCCGGGTCTGCAGACCGGCGTGATCGCTTCGGTTATTTGTTCGAATCTGGCACTCAACTTCGTTCTCATACCGATCTTGGGCATTGAGGGCGCCGCTCTGAGCACTGCGGCGTCATTCGTCGCAATGGCCGTCGCCATCTGGATGTTCGCCCGGAAATCGTTCGGTGTAAGTTTGATCCAGTCCACCTGATGGAGACCGCGCATCTCTACTATTGCGCTCCCCCTTCCAATTGCAGCGAGCATGACCCCACAAAAAGACGACACCCATATCGAGACGCAGCGAGCTCGGTTCGACAAACAAGCGGATGAGTACTCAACTCATGACGCAAACCCGCTCGCTCAGGAGTATCGGGACCGATTCATCCGACCGCACCTATTCGACGGCTCCCTCAAGGGTCAGCGGGTTCTCGACGCCATGTGTGGCGGTGGTGAGGAGACCGGGTTCCTGATCTCAAAGGGCGCCATTGTTCAGGGCCTTGACCTGTCGTCTGCGTTCGCTGCCAACTACGAAGATCGGTGGGGCTTGTCGTGCACGACGGCGAGCATCACCGACACGGGCTTCGACGACGAGTCCTTCGACGTCGTATACATCTGCGGCGGACTCCATCACATACGTCCGGAGCTGAGCGAGGCGGTCGACGAAGTCGAGCGGATCCTTCGAGCCGGGGGCGAGTTTGTCTTCGTCGAGCCCAACCACGACAGCTGGAGCGATGCCATTCGTCGTGCCTGGTACCGAGTCGATCGTCGTTTTGGCGATGATGAAGCCGCCATCAGTGTGGATGACGATTTGCGAACTCTCTTTTCAGACCGGTTTGAGGAGATCTCCGTCCATAGGGGAGGAAATCTCGCCTATCTGCTCGTCGCTCAGTCATTCATTGTCAAGACTCCGCGTCGGTTCCAACAATGGACCGCAGGGTTCCTCTTCCGTCTCGAGAAGCTGATTCACGGCACACAGATCGATCCGCGATTCTTCGTGTGCGGCCGTTTCCGAAAGACTGAGCAGTCCTGACATGTGCGGGATCATTGGCGTAACTCCAGCGTTCGACACCGGCGACACGGGGCTCCACTCAATCACGCAGCTTCTGCTGAATCTCTCCGAAACCCGCGGCAGCGAAGCAGCAGGCCTCGCGGTGCTCACCACGTCCGGTCTGACCGTGACGAAGTCGGCCGAGTCGGCTTCGGTCTTCTGCAAGTCATCGGAGTTTGCTGAGGCTGTCGACATGCGTCGGGACGACCTGGTCGGGGTAATCGGGCACACGCGGCTGGTCACCAACGGTTCAGCCATATTCGCGGAGAACAATCAACCGGTTGCCACGCAGGGGCTGGTGATGGTCCACAACGGGATCGTCACCAACTTCGACTCGCTGTGGGCCGAACTCGGGAGACCGCTCGCTGAGCGCCCCGACATCGACTCATCCGTCTTGCTCACTTTCATTGCTGATCGAGTTGCCGGCGGACGGTCAGCCGCAGAAGCCACGTACGATGCCTTTGGAGAACTGAACGGATCTGCCAGTGTCGCGATTCTCTGCGAAAGAACCAACGAGCTGGTTCTCGCTACCAACATCGGGTCCCTCTACGTGGGGCTCGATGATGCTGGCCGGGTCCTTGTCTTTGGATCTGAACGCCGAATTCTCGAATCGTTCGCCGAACACCGCTCTGTCCACTCAACGACTCAGATAGCCCAGATCAAACAGGTCGCAGCTGGTGCAGGGCTACGGATCGATCTTCTCCACGGCGACACTGAATCGCTCGTCCTTGCGCCCTACCAGCCTCGCGCCGACGGACATCCGACCCATGCGCCGGCGATTGCAGTCGCCGCTCAGGCAGAACCTTCGCCACCGACGGACGGGCTCCGCCGCTGCACCAAGTGTGTGTTGCCAGAGACCGTTCCGTTCATCACGTTCGATGCCAACGGCGTATGTTCTGTATGCGCTCGATACGAAAAGGTCGAAGTCAGCGGCGACGAGGCGCTTGACCTGACGCTCAGCAACTACCGCAGTAGCGATGGTTCGCCAGATTGCATCCTGGCATTCTCGGGTGGACGCGATTCCGCGTACGGCATGCATCGATTGGTAAAGGACTTCGGCATGACCCCGCTCGCCCTTACCTATGACTGGGGAATGGTCACCGACCTCGCTCGCCGAAACCAGGCGCGAATGTGTGGGACGCTGGGGGTCGAGCACATTCTCATCTCCGCTGATATCGCCGCCAAGCGCCGAAATATCGGGTCAAACCTCCGTGCTTGGCTGCACAAGCCCGACCTGGGCATGGTGCCGCTTCTGATGGCGGGCGATAAGCAATTTTTTACACACTCGCAGCAGCTCGCCAAGAAGACCGGCATCAACCTCGTCGTGTTCTGCACCAATCCGCTCGAGATGACCTACTTCAAGAGCGGGTTCGCCGGTGTGCGCGACCAGAGGTACTACACGGGTGGTTTGGCGAACAAGCTACGACTTGCCGCCTTCTACGGACGCGGGTTCTTGACCAACCCCAGGTATCTCAACCGGTCACTTCTCGACACTGGAAGCGCCTTCCGGGCGTCCTACTTCACAGCTCACGACTACGTCCAACTCTTCGAACATCTCTCCTGGGACGAGGATGAGATCAACAAATGCCTGATCGACGACTACACCTGGGAGACCGATCCGAGCACACCCACAACGTGGCGAATCGGGGATGGCACAGCCCCGTTCTACAACTGGGTGTACCAAGCCGCCGTGGGGTTCACCGAGAATGACACCTTCCGATCAAACCAGGTTCGAGAGGGGTTCATCACGCGGGATCGTGCCTTGGAGCTTGTCCACCGAGAGAACCAGGTCCGCTGGGAACGAATCGAAGAATACCTCGACCTCGTCGACGTCTCACTGGAGGAAGCGAAGGACGGGATCGACCGGCTCGTCGCCAGTCTGCAAACCAAGACCACCAATGAGTAGGTGGCGCTCCCACTGGAGGGAGCTGCCACGGCTCGGGCGGCAGGTAGCGCTCGTTCTCGCGTTATGGGGAACGGCACTGATTACTTCGTTGGCCCGATCTCCGATCGCACGCGAGGCTTCCATCGAAGTCCTAGAACAAATCGCTGACAAGCGCAGCACGATCTATATCGCGATCACGGTAGTCGGTCTCTGGGCAGCCATTCGCCGCCTCGCCAGATTCCATGCCACCAGCTCAGCGGGCGAGATTGCCATGGTCGCTGTTGTCGTAGCTGGCATTCTCGGCGCCGTGAATGCCAACTACGACAATTCGCGAGTTGTCTACCCGACTGGGCTTCCCGATGGCGAGACGCTGGCCGATCTTGCGGCCGATGCTCCGAATTCGACGGGCGCCAATCGGTGGAGCACCTTCCTCGCACTTGGCGATCTTCTCGACACGAAACAGCTGGTCCTCCCCTCAAATCGGTCGCTCGAGACCTACTTCGACTACATGTCCGACCTCGAGCTGACATTCGAGGACTACGAGTTCCAGTTGAGCGACACTCACCCGCTCCTCGGCGGTGAGTGGAAGTTCGACCGTTTGATAACCGCCGAACAACACCTCGTCGTCATTGGCGAGGGCGACTCGTATCGCTACTACGAAGCACGTGGGCATCTCTTCGTCATTGCGGAGGCAGTGTGGTAGTCGAACTGGTCATCATCTTGACGATGACCCTCGCGGGCTGGTCCGTCGCCATGCTCGCCGGCCTTGACCGCATCAATTCCTCAGCAACAGTTCTCGGAAGTCCGCTCCTGGGCACCGCAGTTTCCGTTCTGGCATCAGCGGTCATGCTGGCGCTCGGTTTCGGGATTCAGATCTGGCTTCACCTAGCGGTGCTTGGGGTCCTCCTTTTTGCCGCCGCTGTGCATCTCATCAGGGCCCCTACCCCCTGGCGGCCACTCATCCTCCTTACTCAGAGCATGGTTGTCGCTGGGTCGAGCATCGCCCTGTTGAGCGCCTCACTCCGGCCCGTTCTGACCCACGACTCATACCGGTTCATAATGCTCGGCCGGATGGCGTCAGCGGGCGACCTCGAGATGTCTGAGGCGATGCTCGCCGACTACCCGATCGGAGGCATCCAACTGCAGTTCCTAGCCGCGGCCCTCGAAGGCGAGTTTCTCGTCTACACGGCACCCGTAGCGGGGCTTCTTGGTCTCATCGGCGGTGTGTTGCTAATCCTCAACCCGGACCGGGAGCCGATACCTCGAGGAATCACCTTTGCTCTCAGCGTTGCTTCCGCAATGATCGTGGCGACTTCGTACATGCTGAGGCTCCAACTGTCATTGCTAAACAGTCATGTCATGGTCGCTGGGTTCGTGACCTTCGGCGCCGCGATTGCACTTGCGCCGCTGCACCGTTCGAGCCGACGGCCGGTCTTGATGACCTCTGCGCTAATGCTCGGTGCCCTCGCGCTCAGCCGCGCCGAGGGACCGTTCATCGTCGCGTTGATTCTGATCGCGCTCGCTGCCAGCGAAACCGCCCACAAGCGCGATTGGGTTCCGCTGTCCCTGATCGTTCTCGCACCGGCGCTGATCTGGTATCTGCGGATGATCCAGTCGGGCGGCACCGGGGAGATACTGTCGCCGGCGCGCGTCGTCGTCCTTCTCGTGGCAATCGCCGCGCCAATCGTGTTGATCTCAACCACCCGGTTGGCGATCCTACGCCAGCACACGGCTGCTCTTTCGACTGGAGCGGCCACCGCTGTCCTCATCCTCGTCGCAGTAATAAAGCCCGACGGAACCGCGGTCAGCACCGCACACCTCATCAGCAACCTCTCTGTATCCGGTCTGTGGGGTGTTGTTTGGTGGCTTGTTCTACCTCTCGCTGGAGTACTGGCGATCGCCGCTCCACCGATACGGAACGAAAAGCCCTGGCTGATCGTGCTTCTCGGCTTTGCCGTACTAATCGTCGTGCTCGGCGCGGTCCGAGACTTCCCGTACCGACTCGGCTTTGGCGACAGTGGCAATCGGATGGCCACGCACATTCTCGGGCTCGCTATCGGTTTTGTAATCGCCAAGATGCGACCACGTCCCGATGACGCGACTCAAATGAATTCCTCGACATAGCTGACCATTTGATCCAAGGCCTGCTGACGCTCGAAGGGTCGGGCGAACTCTCTCGCCGCCGCGAAGTCATTCTCGCTCCACTCTGCAGCAAGGTTTCTAGCGGCAAGAATCGCCGCCGTGACACTCGACGCTGTCGGTCGGGCGGCAAGGAAGCCAGGGTGACCTTCAAGAACCGCTCTAGCGCCACCTCCGGTTTCTTGTATGCACACCACCGGCACCCCCACAGCGGCCGCCTCAAAGATCTTTCCGCTCGTTGCAAGCGGTCCACCTCCTACCGGAACGACAATTACGTCGAGCGCTGAGTAGAACGCTGCAACGTCCTGTTTCTTGACGGGGCCGACATACGCAAACCCCTCGCCCTCAACCGGGAGCTGTACCTGTATACCCGGCCTGCTCCCAGCGAAGTACCCAAGGTGGCCGCCGAGTACCAATTGGCTTCCGTCGGGCAGTTCCTTCCGAGCTGCTTCCCAGCCATCAAACATCGCTTCAAACGGCCAATGTGGGTTTGCGGTGCCAAGAATCCCGAACCGACACGGTCCTTTGGAAAGTGCCCGGTAGGACCCGACAACACTCGCAACATCGAAACCGTTGGGCACAACATGCTGGCGATCGGCCACCTCCGGATACAGCCGGCCATATTCCTCGGCGATCGCCTTGTTGACGTGGAAACAAACGGCTGCGTCACTGATCACGCTCGCTTCGTAGTCAAGATTGACGCCGTTGGTAGCCAGTCGTTCGCCGGTGTAGACGTCGATAGTCCAAGGATCGCGAAAGTCCAAGGAGTAAGTGACATCCTGAGCGGCGGCCACTTGTTTCGCGGCGCGAAACGCAACAAACGGATTGCCAGTCGCCAGCACATGGTCGAACTCATAGCCAAGTTGACCAAGCGCCAGGTTCACGGCATCGGGCCACCCTGTGTAGCGATCGGGTGCCGCCTTCGACCTATTGCGCCCAACGGCGGCGGTCAATCGCGCCCGTGCGGCCGATGCTTTGCGCCACAAGATGGGGTAACTCGCATGCAACCAGCCGACGTTGCGCGGATCAGGTCGGGGGCGGCCCAATCGTGCGTGCGGAATCCGGACAACCTCGACGGATTCCGGGACGAAATCCATGAGACTTTCGTCGGTTGATCCGATCTCCTCCTCGAGGAACCGCCGCGAGGTCGTGACGACTGTGACGTCCCACCCCCGCTCGGCGAACCGTTCCGAGGTGGCGAGTGCCCGATAGACACCAGAGGCACGCGAGGGCGGGTACCAAAAGGCGAGGTACAGCAGCCGCGGCGGGCAGCTCATCGATCGGCGATCGTTCGATCCAACTGGGCCGTCTCGCGGCCCTTGGTTTGAAACTCCAGGTAGGCATCGGCAACCTCGTTGACCTCGCCCTGCTGCCGAACGCTCCCCTGGTGCAGCCAGATTGCTTCCGTCGCCATCTCCGCCACCAGCGCAGTGCTGTGAGAGACAACGATGATCGTGCGAGCGGCCGCACACATCGTCTGCACGCGGTTGACCGCTCGGTCGCGAAAGCCCGCATCACCAGCACTCAGAGCTTCATCAATAAGGAGAATTTCAGGGTCGACATGGGTCGCAACAGCGAAGGCCAGCCGGCCGAACATCCCCGATGAATACGTAGTGGTCGGCATGTCGATGAATCCACCGATGTCGGCAAACTCGATGATCGCCTCCTGCTTCTCACGGACCTCGGCCAGTGACATTCCTGCGGCGAGGCCACCGAGCAACACATTCTCGCGACCCGACAGCTTGCGATTGAAGCCCATCCCAGGTGCGAGCAGATGGGCCCGACCCCAGAGGTCGATCCGACCACTCGATGGCTTCAACGCTCCCACCATCGCCTTCATCAGTGTGGACTTGCCCGCTCCATTTCCACCGATCAGCGCCACCGCCTTTCCGGCGGGAACCGAAAAGGAGACATCATTGAGGGCATGGATCAGACGCTTCTTAGTCCGCCGAGCGAACGGCGAAGTTCGCTCTTCAGGAGGGACTTCCACGACGGCGCTATAGGACAGCGAAAGGTCGGTGATGCGAACGGCGTCAGTTTCGAACTGCAAACTCATCCTCCCGTGACACAAAGACGAGGAAGCCAACGACCAACGAAACGGCTGACCACGCGAATGACCAACCGACTTGGCTGACGATTCCCGGTCCGTTCGGGTCAAGTGTTCCGCCGAACGCGATAGTCCATGCGGTCATGAGCGGGTAGAGCGGGTTCAAGCGGGCGAGTTCGGCACTGTCGAGGACCCTCGTGTAGTCCCAGATCACTGGCGACAGATACATCCACAGCCGCAGTACATGGGGCAGAAGGCGAGAGACGTCACGAAAATAGACGTTGAGCACGGCCATGATCAGCGCAATTCCGAGCCCGGCCATGAGCGTGAGCACAGCGAGAACAGGGATCCACAACATCTCGATGTGGGCCCCACGTTGCCCCAGGAAATGGATCGGAACGTACGCCAGAAGAGATCGAAGAAAGAGATTGCCTGCTGTGATCGCTGATGCCATCGGAAGCACGACTCTGGGGATCGATGACATCGCCAGGATCCCTCCGGCACCACTTTGTACGGCACCGACACTCGTGGTAATTACCCCCGAGAAGAACAGCCAAGCATAGAGATTGCCGACAATCATCGCCAGGCGCTCCATGTCGCTGAAACCACCGCCCCCGACGATCCCGACAAAAACGAAATAGATTAGGCCGAAGAGCAGTGGGTTGATCACGTGCCAGGCGCGACCAAAGAACGTATCGAAGTTGCGCGCCTTGACATCGGCTCGCGACCAGTGAACCGCGAAGGTGCGATAGGTCCAGGCATCGCGGATGTAGTTCCGCAAAGGGGGAAGGCCGGTGCGCGTTGAACGGCGAGAGATCAGTGGTGGGGTCGACGAGGCCTCACTCGTTTCCTGCGGCATCTGCCCTCCAATCTCCATTGACCATAAATATCAAGACCGATGCCAACAATGGTGCACCTCACCTCAGTCGAGTGCTTTGGGGCACTGCCAAGACTTGGCTAACATGACTCGATGCAGGGGGATCATACCGATCTCCACTGGAGTTCGATCGCGGCAGTCAGCCGGTCAGAAAGCGATTCGGAAACCGTGACGTCAACAGCGCATCCCTCCACGGTCGACAGCCGGTGGATCCTCGCTATAGGCGGGAACGACGAGGTCGGCCGACGCTGGATCGAACGACTTGGCCGCGCCGCGCAACGCGACTCAGGGAGCAGTCTCTGCTGGGCGCCCGGGCCGGCAGTATCTAGCACTCCGGTAATGCCCTGCATCGAAGAAACGACGGCCTCTGGCATCTTGCTCAAAGTCTGGGACACAGCCTCGCCCGACAGTCAGAGACTACGGAGCCGTCCACTCCGCTGGGTCACAATCCAACTCGATCGGATGAGCCATTCCATCGAGCGCACCTCTCCCGCCCGACGCATTGTGTCAGCGATACTTCGGCGCTCGGCACACAACCTGCGACGGATCAGCCAGCTATCAGACGGTCGCGTGCTCTGGCGGAGTATCCGGCCAATGGTCGCCGCAATCAACGACGACTCCCTCCCGAGTTGCATATATCTCTTCGATGACGACGCCCTGTGCACCGGCTATCACCTCGCCCGGCTCTGGCCAGATGTCAGATTTGCAGACGAGGACTCGGCGACCTCAACAAAATGAAGGTACAGGTCATCACTCCCTGGTATCCAGACGCCGCCTCTGTGTATCTGGGTGTGTTCGTCGAGCAACAGGTCCACGCGTTACGGGCACAGGGGGTCGAGGTCGATGTCGAGGTCCCCCATCTGTACCCAGCGCGGCGAGGGCCGATCCCGACCCATCTCATCGATGCGATGCGACAACTTGCTGAACGCGACCCCTACGCCATGTTTCGCTCTGCTGGCGCTACAACCTGGATACCGAGTCCAGTTCCGGCACGCTCGGGCTACGCCGGCCGCAGCGACGCATTTCGCATGGGGCTCAGCCTCAAGCGCGAGTATCTCGAGTCAACGGCCGACGTTGTGCACGCTCACCTGGCAGTGCCTACCGCCTCTGCGCTACTCGATCTCGAGACCAGGCCGCTCGTCGTCACGGAGCACCAGTCAACCCTCGATCTGGTCCTTGCCGAACCGAGGGCTCGCGAGCTTTATCGCCGCGTGATCGACGAGGCCGCGGCGTTCATGGTCGTCTCCACCCATCTACGCGATCGCCTCATGGAGGAGTTTGGCTCCGGCGTTGGGGAACGGATCGATGTGATGCCAAATATTGTCGACCTCTCCGATATCTCGTTTCGCTCCGATCACGACCGGGCGATGCGCCATTGGGTGTTTGTCGGTGCGTTGATCGCGAAGAAGGGGACCCGGCTGCTGGTTGAGAGCTTTGCCGCCTTTCGAAGAACCGCGGAACCGGAAGCCACACTGACTCTCGTTGGCGATGGCGACGAACGTGCTTGGGTAGAGAGTTTCGCACGGAGGGAGCGAATCTCTCACGCCATCACCATCCTTGGGGCGAAACCCCGGTCCGAAATCGGATCCCATCTCGATCGCGCTGATGTCATGGTGCACATGAGCCCGGCCGAGACATTCGGTGTAGCGGCGCTTGAAGCGATCGGGGCAGGACTCCCGGTGGTGTCGCTAGCGCATGGAGGAGCCGTTGGGGCCTGGGCCGAGATCGAGGCCATCGCCGGCTCGCTCCTTCCCCTCGACTCGAAGCCCACCGAAGTCAGCAGCGCTGTGGCGGCCCTGGCCTCCAACCCGGCTCACCTCAACCCACAGGCGGCGAGAGACTTCGTGGTCGAGCGGTACTCCGCCGAGACAGTTTCGACGCGACTCGCGGCGATCTACGAACAGGTGCGTCGATGACCACTGTGGCAGTTCTATCGCTCCCGCTTCGGCTCAATCACGCACTGGCGTGGATCAGTCAACACCCAGGTCGCGTGGTCCTGGTGGTCACGTCAGCTGAGGTCGTTAAGGATTCCATACTCCCAGCGGGGACTGTTGTCAGCGTCACCGGCGCTCAACAGCCGACCGACGCGACCGACCGTCTGCTTCGGTCGGGAACGGCCCGGCGCATCGTCCGATGGGTTCGACGCGGATCGCGGATCGGAGGGCGAATCGAGCAGGCGATTCGCCGCGCCCTCGTCACGCGTTTTGCACAGCCCAGCGATGGTGCGACCGTCCATCCACCAGCAGTGGATTCACTCCTCCTGGCGAAGCTGGGAGAGATCCAGGCGGCCGATCCGGTCGCGTTTCTCGCCGTCTTCGATGTCACCGATCTCCCTACTGTGTTGGCATTCGCGGACAATAGCGGCGCCGAGGTGGCCGTCCTCTAGCGCCTCGGATCGGCTCACGTCTGAACCCCAGCCGATGGGGTCCCGTAGCTCTAGTTCAGCAACCTCGGTCGTTCGATTCTTCAGGTTCGAGATGCCGAAAGGACTCGCAGGGGCCCACAGTCAGTCCCTCCCCCTCGTTGCCCGGTGACTATGCTTGACGCTGTGCACACACGGCCAGATGGCCCCACGGCAGAGCGGGTCCTTGTGGTAGCGGTCGACGGGCCACGCCCCGAGATCCAGGAACTCGCGTCCAACCGGTGGGTCGATCTACTGGTTCTCCAGCATCACACGGTCGGGGTGACACTCACCCATGAGGCGTGGGACGAGGGGAAGCTGCGGAGCAAAGCATCCGTAAGGCATCAGACAGTGGATCCTTCGCTCCTCACCGCTGCAGCGATCCGCCTGGTGAACGAAGCATCGCCTGTTCGAATGCAATCACTTCGATGTCTGGTGCAGCAACCCGAGAAGGCGCCGGAGGTCGTTGAGGCGCTTCTTGGGGCGTTCGCGTCGTATTCGGTCCTTGTGTTTGATGACGTCCCTTACAACGGCAGCATTCTTCGGCTTGAGAACCGCGCCGACCGGTGCTTTGTCCCGAACGATGCCGCTCTCAAGGAGTGGGATGCGAAGCACACAATTCGCGCGGAGGTCGGCACGCCTCCAGACGAGGGGCCACTCGGCTGCCTCCTCGGTACAGCAACCAAGTCCGAACCCAACGTCAGATCGGCCGATGGCACCCACCGAGTGCTACTCATCTCATATTTCGGGCCGCCGACCACGCTCGTTTCGGTGCAACGTCTGCGCTACTGGCATGAGACGCTCGGTGCCGTGGCGGAGGAGCGCGGCCAATCCGTTCATGTGGAGTGGCTGACTGCCACCGTCGCTGGCGAAGACAACCCTCGACTTCATGCCGTACCCGACCCCTCCGACTACCTCGCATCGAAGACCCGGCTCCAACTCTTGGAGATGCAGAGCTTGAAGCTGCCAACCATCGGCGTCTCGTGGGGCGAGGCGGTCGCTGAAGAGTTGAGGTCCTGGGAGCAGCACTTCGACACCGTGGTGATCTCCATTGGCCCATTCGGCTACGCGAACCTTGGAGAGGTAGTAAAGGATCTTTGGGGTGCACGGGTGATCCTCGATTTTCGCGACCCCTACGGCGGCGACGCACGAATGGGGTTCACGCTTGACCGACGCACATGGGTGAACCAGCACGAGCGGCGGGCAATCCGCTCGGCTGATGTTGTGGTGTCGGTCAACGATCGGTGCCTGGAGGTGATCGGCCCTGGGATCGAGGTCCCTCGTGCCGCCATCAACAATGGTTTCGACCCCGCCGCAATCGCGGCTGCGCGCGCGACCGGCACAACACACGAACGAGATGACGATCTGATTCGCTTCATCTATTGCGGCACGATCTTTCGCCACCTTCCGGTGGAGCGCGTCCTCGACGCACTATCCGCTACGCGTCACAGGCTCCTTCATGTCGGTCGAGACCAGTCAGCGTCGCAGGCTTTGGCTCATCACGTAGTTGGCCAACGCCTCGGTTTCGTCTCCGACAAGGTCGAACTGAACAAGATTCTGCTTGGGGCCGATGCCGGCATTGTGCGCGTCGGTGGCGAAGCCACCACCGCAACCACCAAGATCTTCGACTACATCGGTTGTGATCTAGACGTAGTCGTCGTAACGGATGGGGCCCCGCGCAGCGGAGCAATCCATCAAATGACAGAGGGCCTTCAGGGAATCTACTGGGTCCGCAATGAGCCGGAGGCTCTCGCCGAATTCTTCGACACTTACCGGCCGAGCCGGAGCCAGCGGCCTCAACGCGACCTGTTCAGTCGGAGGGCGCAGACCGAACTACTGCTCGATTTGATTATCAACGACGACGGGAACTAGATCGATGGACGACTCAGCTCACACTCCCCCTTCTCCGGAGGCTCTGGAGCAACTACTGCTTGGTGAAGCCGTATCGCGCTTGAGCCGCGAGGTCAGCGACATCCGCAAGGATCTTGACGGCCGAATCGAATTCAACGCTCGACAGCTCCGATTCATGCGTCGATCAGTCGATCGAATGCGCCTGGACCGTCAGGTGCGACGGCTGCCGAACGCAACGCGACAAGCAATGCGGCGCGCACTCGGGAGGAGGGCGCCGGAGGGAGCAGTCGGTGAACGGCACGCCACCCCGCTGATTCCCTGGCAGCACTCCTCCGCCTCCACGCTATTGATCGTTGCGCATGCCTATCCGCTGGATCTTCGTTCATACGGAGGCCAGCCGCTCGCTCGACGGCTTCCTCACTACATCGACGCTGGCCACCACGTTGTGGTTTTCATCCCGACCAAAGGAGAAGCCACCGATCAGATCGCACCCGACGGTGTGAGGGTTGTGGTGAGTGATCTTAATCATTTGAACGAGGTTGCTAGAGAGATCGGCGCTACTCAGCTTCTCATCCACTCTCCTACGCCCGAGATCTGGGCCCACGCGAAACCGCTTTCGGCACTCATGCCGACTCACACATGGATGCACGGATTCGAATCGCGCAGTTGGCGTGAGCTGGGGTTCGATTTCACCGCTCAAGAGGTCGAAGAGCGGTCGCCGAGAATGGACGCGTACGACACCGAGAAACGAAAGGTCCTTGCTGAGATTCTGTCCGCACCTGAGATCACCAGCATCTTCGTGTCGTCCTTTCTCCAACAGGTTGCCGAGCAGTTCGCAGGATGCGCGGCGAGCAATGCTCATGTGATCCACAACATCATCGACCTTGAGGCGTTCCCTTATCGCGCTCGCACCGCTGCGGACAGATTCCGTGTCACGTCAGTTCGCAGCTTCAATAAGCGAAACTACGGAACTGATCTGCTGACCTTGGCTATTCGTGAGCTGCGATCTCAGCCGTGGTTCGACGAGCTTGCCATTCGGATCATCGGCGACGGACGATATTTCGACGAGGACACCTCCGAACTGAGCAACCTTCCCAACGTCTCCCTGGAACGTCACTTCGTCGGCCCGAATGATCTTTCCAGGGTGCTTTCACAGTCTGGAATCGCGCTGCTCCCGACCCGCTGGGATAGCCAAGGCATGATGATGGGCGAGTCGATGGCCTCAGGCCTCGTCCCGGTAACCAACGGCGTCGCCGCTATCCCGGAATTCGTCGATGCCGAGAGCGGCATCCTCGCCGGAGATGGGGACTACAAGGGCCTCGCCGACGGCATCGCTGCCCTTGTGGATGACCCCAACCGATATCTTGAGCTCTCCCGAGGCGCATTTGCACGGGTGAAGGCGCAGTGTCATGTGGGGGTTACGGTCGCAGCCGAGCTGGAGCTCATCGCAAATGCGAAGCAGGATGCCAACGTGCGCTCGTAGACCATCCCGGATGACTAGCTCCGAAGCAGGCGCCGCCACCAGGGCTTGTTCCCGCCGCTAGACATGAATGTGGGTAGCACCTGTTCATAGGACCGGCAGAGATTCTCATCTACCAGATCCGGGGCCAGATACCAGTCCCGATGCTTGTAGGTAGGGTCACCAAAGATCGTGTCTTCGAGGTGCAACCCTTCCGCCGAGAGGCGATACGCGTGATAGCCGTGGTGCTTGACGAACGACTGGAGTCGATCTTCGGTTCGCCCCGCGAGTACCTCACAGATGATGTGGGGACGGATCGTTGAGATCAACTGGTCGCCTCCCGCGAGCACATCTGGCTCCGTGCTCTCGGTATCGATCACAAGGATGCAGCCAGTGTCGCCATTCGTCCCACTCGCCGCGAGCTTGGCGGTCTCCTCGCAGCGCCGCTCCCTGAGGAAGACATGATCCAGTGTTGAGAGATCCACCTCGATCACCGAGGCCGACTCCCGGAATGTCGGATTGAGTGAGTTACTGGAATCGGTGGCCGCCGACAGGTGGAACTCGGCCACGCCGACATGATCCGAGAGAGCCTCTCTGCTAGTGGTGGCCGTTAGCTCATTGTCCCTAAGTCCTTGAACGCCCATCTCGTAGAGCATCGGCATGGGCTCGAATGTATGCATGAGGAACCGCTCGCCAAAGATCGCGCCCATCAACACGGGGAAGTAAGAAATGTTCGCACCGACATCGACAAAAACGGTCAAGTCATACGACTGCCCGAGCGAAATCAGCAGTGCCGAGACATCAGCCTCGTAGGATAAACCCGTCTTTTTGAGCACCGAGTGCATGTACGCGCCCTGAGCGAAGCCAAAATCAACGGTTGGACGAGCAGGTTGGATTCCGCTCACGTTCGGCGTAACGAACTGCACCGCAGGAGGGTACCGCGGCGGCAGCGCCCCCCCCCAAGTCGCTACCCGCAAGATCATCTACCCCGAAAGACCATCCCGCGATAGCCCGGCGCGAATCCGGCCGCCTCGAGCCGCGCCGCCCAGGGCGTCTCGCGCACTGGCTGGCCGTCAACCTTGGCGATTTCCAGCTTCCGCAGCCGCCCATCCTTGACCAATCGTTGGATCGCATCGATCCAGGCGTCGGTGTCGAGGGCGCCGGGGAACGTGATGAGCGAGCGGCCCCCTCGTTCGAGCTCGACCGCGGGGACACCGTCGATCAAAACCACGTGAGCACCGGCGGCGCTTACCAGACGGCCGGTTGTGGCAGGCCAGGCGAGCAAC
>Ga0114997_10000801_pt1 | contig 26107 bp, 39 predicted proteins | sample ArcticOcean_MG_C_2_FD_87045 | JGI IMG/M metagenome (GOLD analysis project Ga0114997, IMG submission 87045) | Marine microbial communities from western Arctic Ocean - ArcticOcean_MG_CB4_136 | ecosystem: Environmental > Aquatic > Marine > Oceanic | place: Arctic Ocean: Canada Basin | collected... | reverse complement strand
AGCACGTTGTTCCAATATTGCTCTGCCCAAGGTGTCTCAGCGTTTGCGACTGCGAGTAGCACGTTATCTATTCTTGACTGCAAGGGTTCTTCCTCGTTCCATTGGTCTCGTTCCATACTCTAAAATCTCCGCTAGTTTCTAATGCAATCCATCGTGTAACAATTGTTATGGGGAATTCTGTCCATGAATTTCCAAATCTCCTGTTGATTATTAACATCGGGTACACACAGCACCTGTAGGTCGTAAGATTCACGTTCATCGATCTGTGATGCTACGACCTTTCTATCTGCAAGGCAGGATTCGATGTTTGGATAGGGGTTTTCATATACCGTTCCGTATCCACTCATCGTTATGATTAGTAATGCTGTTTTTATCATTAGTTCTCCATTTCGTTAATCCTATTTGTCAAAATCCGTATGGTTGTTAACAAATCGGGGCGCACCTGATCGGGATCATATTTTTCCCTTAAATCAGCGCTTTTCACTCGACTCTTTAGTACCTCTACCTCGTCCTTGAGAATAGAGAGTTTTAATATGTCTACTGAGCTGGTTGTAGGCATTATGCCACCTTCTTAAATTCCTTGTACCAATAAAAACTACTGGAACGCAGTTCGTCATTCGATTCACGCACATATTCCAGCACGTCCGTAATGACCCCTGCTTGTTTCACTGACCACTCATCACCACGGGCAGCAATCTGTTCAATGATTGCTTGCACATAGTCAATTGATGGACATGTGTATCCAGGCACATCAGGTGCCGAATTCTTAGCAGAATCAATTCTTGTTTGTTTAGCTGTCATTATACACTTTCATCCCATAAGTTCATAGTAGTGTACACCGCATCAACGGCATCTTCATTGTATCCACCAATGCACCAATTGTATTCACCGAATGGTGTAGAAACGGTTTTCCAATCATATATGGTGGCGGTGACAAATTCAGAATGTTCTTCGTCATCATCAAGAACGCAAAATTCCAAGTTCCACTCAGCAGTCTCCTTGTCATCATTCCACTTCTTAAAGGTCGGTTCACCAAACCTCTTCACGAGTTCTTCATAAGTGGTCGTGACCTCTCCCATCTTGGAAGTTCCACCGATACTTATATCAGAACTGTTTTCAAAATTAGTTACATTCATGACATTTCACTCCAACCAGCATTTTCACACTTGTATTTCCTATTTCCAATTAAAACCATATCACCAACACTGGTGCTACGACAACTTACACCATCAAACATTTTGGTGATTTCCGTGTTATTCCACCATGCATCATCGATGCTGTTGGTCTTCACAAAGGCCTTCTCTAACTTGGCGGCATTCGACAAGGCCTTCTCAACCTCTACAAACGCAACCGTAGTAGGCACGTCCTCAAATGCAGCGTGTATCACAGCAACCTTTTCATAAAGAAGGTTTTTGGTCAATGCGTCTTTTTTACTAATCATAGTAAATTCCTTCTGTGTAGTAACCAATAGGACTCAACTTACCGATAGCAGCGTTAATCTCACTCAACGGTATCCAAGTATGAGAACCAGTATCCCAATTAACCTTGACTTCTGATTCTCCATAGGTGGTATCGATAGTGACAACCTCACCATTCCAGAGTTCAGTATAACCACCAAAGTCACCAATGATCTTCGTACCTAGTTTCACTTCGGAATATGCCGCTTCGGTATTCCACTCTTCTGTTTCAAAGAAACGGATATCTGCATCCGTAGTGCATGGGTCAGTGTTCTCAGCAATTGCTGTTTCGATGCGTGTTTCGAGGTTCATATTCATTTCCTTAGTTGATAATTAATTCACCAGTGATATTCGGAGTCTTCACAACGTATCCAAAGAAGAAACCCCGTGCTTCCTTGACAGTCTCGAATTTCTTCTCGAAATCAATCTTGCCGTACATCTTGTATTTGACAGTGGCACCACGGGTTTTCTTAGTCATATTCATTTCCTTAGTTCTCATTATACATAGATCATACCATGCTGGAACAGGTTTTGTCAAGGAAAATCGTACCCTATAAGTCCTTGATTTCATTGAGAATCCAAACTTTCTTCTTCATCTTACCCACGGTAAACTCCGAAAACCCCTCTGGAATGGGTTTATTCCACCCATTCTTACGAGCGAGACTGACACTAGGGAACACACCAGCAAGGTGCATGATATGTGCCATAATCCAATTGTCTTCGATGTGCCACGCACTGTCCTTGGTATCTCCAAACCCAAAGGACTCTATATCCTTTGGTGACATTTTGGGATGAATGAAGTTGAATTCATTATTCATTGTGTTTGAAAGTTCCATTCACGGGGTTCCTTCATCCCATTTGAACAGGTCTAACGCACTAAACAGGGTTTCACCATCCATATCAGGGATTTTGACAATCACCTCAAGGTCAATACCAAACTTGGTACGGACACTCTCAATTCTACCCCTACCAAGGGGCGTGTCCATGAAATCACCCTCTGAACCCCAAAGGTCGTTCATAAAAGTCTTGATTTCTGGCGTGATTTCGTTGATATTCATATTCATTTCCTTAGTTCTCATCATACATAGATCATAACAGCTAGGTCATGTTTTGTCAAGGAAAATCGACACTGATTTACACTTATTTTAAGGTTTTTATCCACTCATGTGGTACAGATGTGGTGATTTTGATGAAATTCCCGTGATTCTGTCCATAATACTTACCATCTCGCACCAATATACCCCTATCATGGTACTCTGCTGTTACATCGGTGCTATCTCGTTCCAATTCTAACCAAACAGAGTTCCCATTATCAGGTTTTGGGTACTCTCCAGGCAGATTATCGTATATCCATTGTTTGTTGTGGTTCGTTGTGTCAAGCAAATCGGGAAGCCACTGGTCTACCGTTTTAAGAGCTGCTATACCCCCTTTCTGCGCTACTAATGACGATCCTAGCTGATTGGGACGTAAGTTAAATATATCATGCATGACTTTGGGATTACATATTACACCACCTAACCTCATGCATCCTACAGATTTGGAAAAACTGAATGTGGTGATAGTCCGATTCGGACAATACTCATATAGTGGTACATATGTACCATAATCTCTATAGGCACAATCATAGAGCAACCACGCATCCTTCTTATCACATGCTTGTGCAATTGATATCAACTCTTCCCTTGTATACTCCTCACCAGTAGGATTCTGTGGACTACATATGTTCACCAATCCCTTTTCTGGTATATCTTCTGGACGTATCTTATGAGGTACTGTTTGGAAATCTCTTTTACGAGTGTATTTTCGTGTCCATCCCCATGATGGTTCCATGTCTAAAAAGGGTCGGTATATGTCTGGATGACACAAATATCTAACTGCTTGATATATGGCTGAGGTTGATCCATCTGTTACCAGAACTTCGGCATCGCTTCCTGTAAGTTCAAATCTATCGAGAATGAGTTCTTGGAATTCGGGTAATCCATAGGGTGGAGCATACCGCTGATGATCTCCTTCATTAATAGAGACAATGAGAGCTTCCTCTACCTTATAGTTTCTAATGTGACAAGTTGATTGATTTAAGGTAATCATGAGCAAGTTCCTTTAGTGCTGATATATCAATTTTGTGCATTTTGGTTTCATTCACTGGTATTTCATCAAGAAATATATAGTGCTTTGGTTTTGCATGATCTGAACCGTTTTCTTTAAACCAATTTACTAATTCGTCTATGTGTGGATGCAGAGATTCCCATGCGGGATCGGAATAAATTTGTTTCTCCATAACTACAAATGCGATAACCACATTTGTTCTCTTCTCATCTGGTATAGGAACGCACACTGCTTGGTGTACCGCTGGATGTTGTTCTAATATAAGACTTACCTCTTGGGGATATACTGTTTTACCCTTAACACTGAAGGCATCATTCTTCCTTCCAATATACCAGTAATATCCATCATCATCTACTTTCATTATATCATTTGTCTTATACCATCCGTCCTCTAATACCTTGTCTGTTTCCTTGGGTTGATTGAGATATCCAATAAACACAGCAGGACTTTTATGCCACAGTTCACCATCCACCAATTTGACATTAGAACCCTCATATGGTTTGCCAAAATTGTGTCCTACAGAATGGTGAAATACCCTACCACCCTCTGTAGTAGAATATCGGTGTATGAATTTGGGGTTGTTATATACCTCGTTGATTTCATCTACCAACGCCGGAGTTACGATATCACCAGAAGTACGCACTTCACGAACACTGCTCACGTCTATATCATATTGCTTGATGGCGGACATAATTAGCTTGTGTACTGCTGGTACACCATGCACAGCCCATAGTTTATATTTACTGATACAGTCTAGGTATATCTTTGGGGTAAATGTCTTGAGTAGGACTACAGTTCCACTCCACTTCATAATAGTCATCAATTCATGAAGTCCACCAGCGAGGTGTAGTTTGGTAGCAAGGATATGTCTCTTGTGTGGTATTGCCCATTGTTGGGCATTGACATACCAATTCTCATTTGCGTGTGTTCGCATCACACCTTTGGGTTTACCAGTAGAACCAGAAGTGTATTGTATATCTGCAATCATGTTCTCATCTGGTACAATGGGAAGGTCATATAGAAATTCATCGTCTATGAAGTGACACCAATCATTGTCAATAAGTGCGTCATCAAATACCTCAACACAATTTGAGTCTTTTATCAGTTCTTCTTGTTTGTCTATTGGTAGTTTGTTATCAATCGTAACTACACCGATCCCTGCTCGCATTGCACCGAACATCAGTGCGATATATCTTACACTGTTATCTGCTACAATTGCTATTCTTTCGTTAGGATTTAATCCCATCGACATCAAAGAACGAGCAACCTTATCACACATATCATCAAGTTCACTATATGTGTACACATCACCTGTGTGCTGTTCTATGATTGCGTCACCAATATTCCCTTGGAAAAAGCATCCAAAGTTTTTCATACTATACTCCTAAATGTGATTTATGATAAATTTCCACATCTTTGAATCATTATCATACAATTCCATACCAATTGCAAAATGGTCGGTAGGGAATATAACAAGTTCTGATTGACTTCTTAATGATACGGCATCATGAAATATACGTTGTTGTCTTTTCATCTCATCAGTCTCTAACGCACCACAGCAAATAAACATAGGTGGTAGAGGTTTGATTAGATTTCGTATTGCTGAATAGTTGATGATATCCTGATCAGACAGTTTTAGAAAATCCTGTCTAAATGATAGGGCAGGTCCTATCAAATCATAGTTACCACTTAACATCATCATCCCCTTGATACCATCAGAATTACCATCATTTGCTAATCTGACTAGAACGGATGCCATGACACTCGCACCAGAAGAATGTCCTGCTACTATAATCCTCGTATTATCCAAACCATACTTGGGGGCCTCATCTTTAATCCAGTACATGAAGTTTTCTGCATTTTCAACCATGTCTGGTAATGTGGTGTCTGGTATCTGTGGATGGTCTAAGTCGATGAAGGATATACCAGCGTCTAAGATTTTCTTACTCCACTGACTCCATACCTTTGTCCTACCCCTCATATACTGTCCACCAGACAGCATAATAACAAGAGGAGTATTATCACCCTTTGCCTTATACAAGTCGAACACCTGTTTGGGGTGTTCATTATTATACGGTATATCTTCTTGGGGGGTTAACAGCTTTAGATAGTTTTCAGAGTACTCTTTATTCCTGAGCGCACTATCCTTCATATACTGTGGACGACCATGCATTGTCCTGAGTGAACCGTCAGGCATGTATGGTTGTAGTCCCATATTATATTGTAGATTTAGTTCGTCTTTCGTATAACCATTATATATGATTTCAGTCACATTCTTACCATCCTTTAGGTTTGCGTGTAATTCCTCTAGTCTTCATTTGTTGCATGATCCATTCACGGGCTCTTGGACTATTTACTTTGTTTTTCAATAGACCCTTAATCTGTTTCATAACTGAATTAAACAATGTACCATCGTCTTTGATGTTTTCGTTATTGTCTACAATAACCAAATTCTGTCTGAAATGCTGACTAAACTTACCCATGTTAGCTTGTACGTCTTTCCATGATGCAACTGCAACAGAATCAGGTACACTACGTTCACGATCAGCATTACGAGCAATTGCAACATCCAATGAGGTGTTGACAAATATCATATATGTGTCATAACCCAACTGTTTAAGTTCGATTGACTGTTTTACAATCTTGTCGTACTCTTTACCTGTACCATCAATAATAAGTCCAATGCGTCCTTCAACATAGTTTTTTGTTTTCTTTGTTGTGATGGTCTTGGCTTTTTGTCGCATTACTTCACGATCATTTGTTTCCCGTTCTGCCTTCTTGGTTCGCATATCCATATCAAAACCAGCATCCTTGAGATACTTCTCAAAAATGTCATCAGAGTTGACTATGCGTAGTCCAGTACCACCAGTGGTTTTCCTGACAACGAAAGATTTTCCGCTGCCAGGTCCACCCGCTAGAAAGAACGCTTTAAATATATGAGGGTCTTGTAAACCCTCCTGTAGTTCTTGAAAGTCTATCATTATCGGGTCCTATTTGTTCTTCATTAACGAGTTGTCGGTAACTTACCATTTCTATATGATATTTATCTTCCTCAGAGAGAGGAGTATGTGTTCGATTTTGGAGTTGAAAGTTCATCTTCTTAATACGGTTCTTGGTTTTAGCTGACATGATTCAATGTCTCCTTGCATATATGGTTTAAGTTACATGACAAAGTTCTGACTCGTTATAGTTCTCCTTAAAATACCTCATCGTGAGCAAATTCTTCTGGACGTGTTTGTGAATCTCTCATAAGATGCATGGTTACTGTATGGTTCATACCATCAGAATTATATGTGTGTTTGATACGGGTCATCAAGAAATCTTCAGTAAAGAACCTATCATCTTTACCATAATCTGGTGACGTTGAGTCAACTGCTCTTGGGATAGTTATTTCAATAAGATTACCTACGGTGAGGGAAGTGTTTCCAGCTGCACCGCACTCTAAACTAAATGCTTGATCTAATTGTTCTTTATGTGACATTCTTCTTGACGTTTTGTTTGCATTAATGTTGTTTGGTATTGACTTTGGTGAATACAATCCATTAAATTGTTTGTTTCCATTTTGTTTAATACTCATTGTTTGGAAGAATGTGCGTGATGGTACATAGTCTTCCCTACTCATATATATGGGATTCGTATATTTGAAATACCCCTCTGTTGGAGCACCGTTTAGGTGTTTTTCTTCAGGAAAATCATCTTGATAAGAGTAATCTTCTATTCTATATTTTTTATTGTATATGTCATGCACCAGTAGTCGAGAACCCAAGACACCACGTTTCACATCAAGGATTTTGTCATTATGGGCCATACTATGTGATGTAAGTGCTTGGAGTTCACTCATGATATTGCCTGATAAACCATCACTAACCATACCAAAACTCCATCGTGGAATTTTTTCAAACAACTCACCCAAACTTTTATAATGATATCCATCATTATTTTCAAAGAAATAATATGATGGATCACCATCCTCATCTTCTGACATGGTAGATAGAAATTTGATAGTATCTATAGGTGAGAGGTTGGGAATAACAACGTGTTTATTCTTAACTGTCTTGGTAATATTGATAGGTTTTGTACTTTCCAATTCTTCTGAAAAGACTTTCTCTACGATTTTGTAAACATCATCCTTATATGATTTACTAATTTTCTTTCTCAAATTGACAGATACTTCTGGTGAACAAAACTTTAACTTAAACAATGATTGACTGAAATTAGACGAGTGAACCCTACCCTCTATTGAATACACATCAAAACTCATATCTTTAATCTCAAACTCATGACCCTGTAAGCTTGGTGTTTGTATAACAAGTTCTAATGTTTCTTCACCAATGATAGGAAGGTCGTTCACGATATTTTTAGTCGTAGTGACCAACATATGGCCATGGATGCCTGGCATCTCAATGTCTTCATTCAATTCTATTTCTACAACCACTGATGATAAATCAACAAATTCACCACTACTACCACTATATATCTTACATTTGTCTAATCTATATTCCCCAGCATATTGTAATTCTCTGTTCCCGGCAGACATTATAAAACACTCTCCTTAATTAGCTCATCAAACTCTTGTATGAATTGTTGGAGATGCTCAGGATTAAGAACTGATATTTCACTCAATTCATTCTGTCTATTTACTTCATATTCATAATTAGTAATTGGTGTAGAAGAGAGGTAATCCGTATTATCCGTACCAATATCTATTTTAATGGAAGTATCACCCGACTCTTGATTGATTTCATAGTGATGAACTGCATTGGGATTGTCATATTTGTCGTTTACAAAACTCATCAACTGTCCCTCAGTCAATGGCCATCCATGAAACCTGTCCGTGATACCATTAGATATTAATATTACCCAATGTAATCTAGTATCTCCATATAAAAAATGTGCAACACTCTCTGGTGTTTCTCCTGCCAATATATTATACTTTTTCATTTGGAATGCATTTTTCTTTGCTTGAGTTCTCATACTAACACGCCGCAGTATATTTGGTGTTACTTTATATTCACCATCACCATATGAATCGTACTGTATGAATGGGAATTTTGAAAAATATGTCATTAGTAACCCTCCGATATTCTTTTTCTGGTAAGGGTTTCAAGTTCTTTGAAGGTCATTGTTAATATTGTTTTTGTAGGTGGTGAACCAGAAGCACCCTGATGGTTTTCTGCTGCGTCATGAGCAGTAAATCTATCACCACCATATTGTACCTGTGTATTGGTCAAGAAACACGTTGATATCCTATTTAAAAAAGAGTTTTCGGTGTTATTATACATGTACTGTATATCAAATGTATCTGGAATAGTTAACATTAACCCCTTACTGTTATCTATAAAATCAGGATGAGAATGAAACTTAAATCGTGCTACTATTGTATCTATTATCTTTGCTTCTTCACGGGACTTGGGTGTAAATGTGAACACGAATTGAAACTCTCGACGATTGACACCCTTAAATGCGAGTTCCATTTTATTATTGACAATTCTTCCTGTCTTCACTGCAACCATGTTCGCTGCACCTGGCGCTAAAGTATCAAGTGCTTTTGATGCGGCACCCAAGGCCATAGCAGTAATTTGACCACCTTGTACATCGGCGTTACCATCTGTTATACCCTTGAAAACTTCTGCCATTCCTTGAGCAAATCCACCAGATGCTTCATCTGTATAGTTAAGAGAATATGTACTCTGTACTTGTGGTGGCATATACAATGCAATCGCAGTATTTAGTCTTGTGGACTTATCTAAGAAATCACTGTAGAGAGGAGCACCGTTCGCATTCGCTGCGGCACCAATGGAAGCACCATCTGGTTGTCCCGTTATCCTTTGCCGTCGAGATCCACCAAATTCTGATTTTGTTACGGTTTGAGTAGATACGAGATTGCCAAGTTGACCCGCTGTGCGACTGTTTGCGTCCCTTTTGGCACGCTCCTCTTGTCTTCTAGTTTTTTTCTCGCTTGAGTCTGGTTTACCGCTTGCGGCAGCTATCGTTGCACCAGATACTCCACTAGCTTGGGGTCCAGGCGATGAGTTGATATAGAACAGTATATAATGTCCAGCCTGAGTCTCTCCCTTCTCTGCCGAAATATTTCCATTCGCATCTGATGGGTATTGTAAGATTTCGGGATCAAAACTCGTAACTCTTTTCGGTGATATTCTGTCGTTTAATCGTTGTTTCTTCGTTGCTGAAGGGGTGGGTTTGTTGGGAACATTACCTTCAGCAAGATTAGCTAATCTTATTCTTTCATCTCGTATCATGATGCTGAGGTTATTCAACTTGTCATTTTGTCGGCTCTGTGGTTGCCTATCAAGGCTTTGTTGAAAGTTCTTCACAAAATCTGGACTCTGAAGTACGTTCAGTGCAGCAGGGTCATTAACATGTTTTTTTATTGCATGAATTCGAAATCTTCTTAAGCCTGCCGCCTTTGCTGTTTCTGAAATCGCCATTAATTTAACCCTCTCTAAATAGTTATATAAGTATTTATAATCATGGCATACAAAGGTAAATATATTCCAAAGAATCCCAAGAAGTATATGGGTAATCCACAACGGATAGTATACCGTTCTCTTTGGGAGCGTAAGTTCATGGTATATTGCGACAACAATCCTAAAATACTTGAATGGGGTAGTGAAGAAGTCATTATACCCTATTTATCTCCTTGGGACGGTAAAATACATCGTTATTTTCCAGATTTTTATATAAAAGTTAACCAACAGAATGGAATGAAGAAGAAATTCATCATTGAAGTTAAACCAAAGAAGCAATGCTCTCCCCCCACTACCTCACCCAAGAGAAAAACCAAAAGATGGTTTAAAGAAGTATATACATGGGGTATAAACGAAGCAAAATGGAAGCATGCCACTGCATGGTGTGATAATAATGATATGGAATTTAAGATTCTTAATGAAGACCATCTTGAGATTACTTATAAATAGTTATATGGCACAGAGCAAATACATACAGAGTGTGGTTGCAGCACAAAGAGGTCGTCCTCGCTCAACTGCATGGTATAGAGATAAAATCAAAGAGTTTGGTACACCAAAGTCTTCAGAGTTGATACGAGATGGTAAACAGGCTGGTAAACCATTTTATGGTAGATTGAATATGTTCGTATATGGTCCTAAACATGCTAAGACGCTACCATACTATGACACATTCCCCTTGGTATTACCTTTGGAATCATACCCTGATGGATTCTTGGGTATCAACTTGCATTATCTACCCATACCATTAAGAATGGCACTCTTAGATAAACTCGTAGATTTCTCTACCGATACTAACTTCGATGAGGGTACTACACTTGCAGTAAACTATAGTGGTGTAAAGAATATAAAAGAAGTGCGTCCTACAATACACAGGTATTTAGCAGGACATGTAAAAACAAGGTTTAGACGTATAGATGCAGATGAATTTACTGTTGCTACACTTCTACCAGTACAACAGTTCAAAAAGTCATCTGATCGTGCTGTCTGGTCAGATTCAAGGAAACTAATTTAATGCCCGCAATGATATCAAGAGTACTTAATTCTATCAGCTTTGACGGTATTGCCTTAAACAATAAATTTGCGGTAGACTTTACTTGGCCAAAGAAAATGCCATCCATCGCTGGTCAATACCTTGATGAATTTGTAGACCTCAGATGTGTAGGAGTTAATCTTGCTGGTAGAACCCTTACGTCATTTGAAGAAACAAATATATATGGTCCTGTTCGTTCAGTACCAGAAGGTGTGAGTTATGCAGAAGATATCACACTTACATTCTTAGAGACACGGGATTTGGCAGTCAGACATACGTTTGAAGTTTGGCAAAGTATGTGTTTCAATGAAAAAGATTGGAATTTAGGATACTACGATGATTTTATAGGAGACATAACCATTTATTTGTTAACTCAAGACGGACTACCTTCTTACGGTATAACTTGTAGGGAGGCGTGGCCTAAAACTTTAAATCCAATTCCATTGTCTATGGAACCAACAACTACAGCAATTCAAACAGAAGTGTCCTTTTCATTTAGATATTGGACTAGAGTTCCACCTGAAAAAATTGTGGAATTATCAGAAGCTGGAACCTCAAAACTTGTGGACAATACCAGTAAATAAAATAATGATTAAAACAGGAGTGATTAAATCATGGCATTACCAAAACTTAATAGTGTAAAGTACACACTTACCGTTCCATCTTCAGATGAAACGATTGAATATCGTCCTTTCCTTGTGAAAGAACAGAAAATACTTATGATTGCACAAGAATCAGAGTCACAAACAACAATCCAAAAAGCGATTGCAGATACCATTACAGAATGTACCTTTGGTAAAGTAGATCCTTGGAGCATGCCCTCATTTGATTTAGAGTATATCTTTATCAATGTGAGAGGTAAAAGTATTGGTGAGGAACTAGAATTGTCTCTTACCTGTCCTGATGATGGAGAAACAGTAGTTCCAGTAAAAATTCCTCTGGATGACATTGAAGTATCAGATGATAAGGATCACAATCCTGTTATTAAACTAACAGATGATGTTACCTTATATATGACATATCCTACAATGACAGATATCTCATCAGTTCAAGCTGGTTTGGGGGATACTGAACAACTATTCTCTATGATTAAAACTTGTATTGCTGAAATTCATGATGGTGAAGAAATTCATCACAAAATTGATATCACTGACAATGATCTAAATGAATTTATCGATACAATGTCAACGGCACACTTGGAGAAAATTAACCATTTCTTTGAAACTATGCCTAAATTGACACACACTATTAAGGTTACAAACCCTAAGACTAAGAAAGAGAATGAAATTACATTATCAGGATTCGATGATTTTTTCGTCTAACCCTCTCTCATGAGAGTATGGAAAGTTATTATCGAACAAACTTTGCACTTATACAGCACCATAAGTGGAGTTTGACAGAAATTGAGAACTTGATACCTTGGGAGAGGGAAGTATACGTCACATTGCTAGTTGAATGGTTAAAAGAAGAAGAAAAACGACTACGAGCTGAAGCTGCTCGTGGATAATAGGAGAACCAAGATGGCAGATGATACAGTTAAAATAACAGAGACAACGAAGGAATACGAACTACAGAAATCCGATATTGTCCCTAGTCATGGGGATGAAGAGCCTACTTGGTATAATAAGACAGCGGGTATGTTGGATAAGTTTCGTATAATTCCACGACTCGTTATGCTTTCATACTGTTGGGCATTCTATGCGTCTGTAAATTGGTTTATGGATCTATCTAATCCTACCAATGCACAAGCAATGTTCATATCCACCATCGTAGGTGCTGGTGCTGCATTCTTTGGTTTATATGTAGGTAAGCCTGGTGCATCATTACCAAAAGGTAAAAAATAATGGCATACGATGAAGCTTCATTTCAAAAAACTATAGAAGGTCTCAAAGATTCACTGGTGAATGAAACTTCAACATTGAATGCCAACCTGAGTGCTATAGCTTCCAGCCTTAATACATTAACCAACTTCACTTTGCAAGACAAGACATGGTTGAAGGAACTTGCTGTTCAATGGTCGCTTCATACTAGAGAACAGAAGCTTACTACACAAGGTATCAATCAGGCAAAAAAGGATTCTAAAACTCTCGATGACGGCAATAAAGCTGATCAGAAATTACAAGAGGGTGCAAACACAACCTTTGAGCAGCTAGAAACACACTCCATTAAACAACTCACTCTTTTAGATAATTTAGTCAGTGTTACTGAAGATATACGGATGTTTCTCAAAGGTGGTATAACGGATAGTTTAAGTGGTCATGTAGAGAAGACAGGTGATGCCATTCGTAATTCTATGCCAGATATCGCCGGTTTGGTTTCTTCAGGAAAAGAGTTGCAGAAAACGGGAGTGAATATGCCTGGATGGGGGGTTGTTTCTTTGAATGATCCATCTTCACCAGAAGGAACAAACACTGGTAAACAAGATTCAAAGGATTCCGATGAAGTTGAAGATCAATCCAAAACTGTTGCTAAAGAAAATAGAATGATGAAGATGCTCAAGGGTATCGGTGAGTCTCTTAAAGGTATGGCTAAGGGTGCGGGTAAAGTTGCAAAGGGTGGTTTGATAGCGTTCCTAACTGCCATTGGTCTTACGGTGCGTATAAAAGTTTTCCAATCCGAAGGATGGAAAAAATTCGCAAAAACGGTTGGTAACGTACTTACATGGTTACTAAATGCCAATCCTTTTATTCAAATTGCAGCAGTGCTTGCTGCCCTTACGTTAGCATTCAAACCTCTACTCTTATGGAAAGGTGCGAAAATGCTAGGTAAAGGTGTTATGGCACTGGTTACAAAAAGTGGTCGTGCTGGTATTGCAGATAAGGTAGGTGGTCTTAAAGATAAGGTAGGTGGTTGGAAAGATAAATTAACAGGTGGTGTATCTAATGTTAAAGATAAAGTAACAGGTGGTGGTTCATCTAAAGGAATTACTTCTTCACTTAGTAAAAGTGGTACTGGTGGTAGTGGTGGTGGTTGGACAAAATCATTAGCGTCAGGAACAAAAAATATCGGCAAAGCAATGAAGAATATAGGTAAAGGTGCTGGTGACTTCTTCATGATGTTGTTTAAGGGTATCGCCAGAGGACTTAAATTCTTAGGTAATCCTAAAGTACTATTAGGGGCAGCCTCATTAGGTGTCCTGTCTGCTGGTGTGTGGATATTCTCTAAAGCGATGCAAGGATTTAGTAAGATAACATGGAAATCAGTTGCAATAGGAATAACTACGGTACTGGCATTTGGTGCTATGGCTGCGGTAGCTGGAATGGCAGCACCATTACTCTTCATTGGTGCAGCTGCGATAGGTGCAGTAGGAATTGCACTCATTCCATTTGCATATGCTGCGAAACTTGCATCTAAACCATTACAGAAAATGGCAAATGTGTTCACCGCCTTAGCTAAAGTTAGTTGGACAAAATTACTATTAGCTGGTCCTGCTCTCGCTGGAATTGCTGCTGGATTTGTGGCACTTTCGGGTGGTGGTATGCTTTCTTCCCTTGGGGATGCGTTTTCCAATCTCTTCTCATCTGATCCTATCAAGAAAATGGAAAGAATAGCAGCTGCTGCGCCTGGTATTGAAAAGATAGCCAGTGCATTTGGTAGCTTTGGATATAGAATAAAAGGATTTATGAATACTGTAAAGAGTGGTGATTTTGATTTTGCATCAGAAGGAATTAAGAAAATAGTTGATGCATTTGATCATGATGAATATGATGATATGATGGCAATGGCTGAAGTCTTTGACAATATGTCAAAGGTGCCATGGGGTCAAGTTGATTGGAACGCTATTGATTTCGGTAAGATGATGCTTAAACCGATGGATGATAAAACACTTGATCAACATATGAAGTTACTTGATAAATTAATCGAATATCAAAACAAGACAAATCCTAGTTTTTGGTCTAAAGTTGGTTCTGGTGTTGCCAGTTGGGTTGGATTTGATCAAAAAGCAGTTGACAGGTCTATCACCTTTGGAGACAAAACCTCGACAACTGAGAACATACAAAACAAAAGGGTAAATACTCAAAATGCTTACGGTGACGCTAAGATAACGGGTGCTATACTAGGTGAGAATTCTGTTAATTTAGACCAAAGAAAATCTGGTGAATTGGTTAAACAAACTAAAGCCTCAGCTGCCATTGGTGGTAAGAAGGTTGTCGATGTAAGGATTATGAATTTAGCAGAATTAGGGAAAATAATGCCTAGAGTCTTTGTTCCAACTTTAGGAAATGTGGTTCCAACCAAAGGTGGTGATAGACCGTCATCTGGAATGCCCTTGGTTGCACCTAAAAAAAGTACCTCTAACCGTGAAGAACTTGATCATGATGCCTATTTTGCACAAAAAAGGAAAGAAAGACAAGCAAAGCTTGGTGGTACTCCTGAGTTGAAATCAATTCCTGTTATTGCACAAAAAGCGAAGCTTGGTGGTACTCCTGAGTTGAAAGCAGGCGTTAAAATGTTTGGGAAAGAGTATTTCACTACTAAGGAAATCGAGGAGTCTGATTTAAAATCTTCACTTAAAATAAAACTAAAGAGAAAACTAGCAATGACGGAACGGCGAGATAGTTTGCCGAGTGGTGGTGCTCCTGAGTTGAAAATTCCTACTCCTGAGTTGAAAATTCCTACTCCTGAGTTGGGTGGTGTTAATCAACCAACAATTAAACTCCCTGCGAAATTGCCAAAAGCTCTACCAAATGGAACAAATGCAATTGGAAAGACCACTTGGTCCACTGGTAATATTGGTACGCTCTACTTTAATAAATCGCAACGTAAGACGGCAAATGAACTATCATCAAATGTCCGTCGAGCTGAAATAGAAGCGCAACAGTTAAAATCAGGTATCAAAGAAAAGGTAGATAAATTAGCTGGTGGTATGGGATTATTCTTTATGAAAGATGGTGAGGAGAAGGATAAACTAGAGGGGTATGTCCGTCAGGCAGAAGAATCTGCTATAGCCATGGTACAGGAAGCAGAAACCAAACATCTTAGATTTCTTAGTAATATGAAATCTGATAAAAAACAACAAGATGCATTAAAAAAGAGTTGGACTGATAAAGTAACACCGAAATTGAAGAAACCTAAATTAGAAGCGACTGATGAAGCAAAACGTGCTGCTGCAGCTGAAGGTAGTGGTGGTAAAGGTAATGTAGTTACAGCTGTAAATGCTCCAGTAAACACCAAAGGGGGTGACACTAACATTCATTCCTCAACTAGTCGTGGTGATGAAAGATTTCGTGCTGCAGCTTTTGCAGTTCCGTGGTAATAAAAAAAAGGGGGAACCGAAGTTCCCCCTTTCCGAAGCGTTGTCTGTAAAGACTATGCTTCTTCCGCTGCAAGTTTCTCAAAATAGGACATAGTGTCCTCATCATCATCATCTGAAACCTCAACAGTCGGAGCGGGTTCTTCCTTAGTATCTACTGTTACCGTTGATAGTGAAGGTTCATCTTCAACTATAGTAGTAGCAGCAGTACCAATTGCGGTTGTACCAGCAAGAACCATGTCCAAACGAGTCTTCAATTCATCATAAGATTTGAAGTTTGTTGGTGCAGAGAATTCCTCTAGGGAATACTGCTTCTTCCAAACTTCTTCAATTTTATCATCATCATCAAACAATGGACTTGGTGCTTCAAACTCTGACTTATCATAGTTCCAGTAACCATCAACCTTACGAATCTTCAACTTGAAGTTCGCACCCTCCCAAAAATCAAAAGGATTAACAGGACTTTCATCCTCAAAAGCGGGTTGCATAGATTCCATGCACTTGTCGAAAATCTTTTTCCCAAACCGATAGAGGAAAACTTTACCCTCATTATCGGGATTCTTGGGATCATTTACAACATAGATGTTGGCAAAATATTGCAACTTACGTTTCTGGCGGCGAGCAATCTCCTTATCAGACTCGACTCCTGAGTTCCAATAAGCAGAATTCATCTCTGATACAGGATCATTCTGTCCAACGGTAGTGAGAGAGTTCTCAATATACCACTGTCCAGTTGGTCCTTGGAACGCATGGTTCCAAACCTTTACCCAAGGGAGTGATTCTCCCTCAATCATAGGCAAGAAACGAATAACGGCATAACCATTACCTGTCTTGTCCATCACAGGTTTCCAGATTCTCTCGTCCACATAGGACTTCTTCTCTAGGGGTTGATTTTCTTTTTGAACGGCACCTAGTAGTGCGTCCAACGAGTTTTGCTTCTTCAGCGCTTGTAGTGACATATGTATTTCTCCTTATGTGAATATATGCGATTTGTTATTGTATATGTAGTATACAACATAATTCATCTTTAGTCAAGTCCCTTACATTATTAAATGACAATTTTTCTTCAAATTGTCTATCAACCCAATAAAATTGTTTATCGGGGAACTCGTTAAAGACAGTTGCCATTTGGTTCATCCAATTAGTAGAATTGAACCCTCTGGCTGTATCGGACAAATAATTGTCCGTACCCTTGTATAAGTTATTGAGATTATCTTCGTATGAAGACAAGTCATAACCTAATATATATATTTCTTCTTCTATGGATGCTGGTAGAACCTGACATGCGAGGTGCAGTGCAGTACAACCAGTACTCCAACCCACAGGAAAGTTAATGGGTGTTACGTTGTCTTCCTCATGCACATATGTGATCCAGACACCAACATCCTTTTCCATCTTCTGTACCAAATCAGGAATGTCTAGATTAGGATTCATTTGAATTGCAGCTTCAACCTTCTCTTGGAGAGTAGTGGGGTCTTTACCCTGTATCACGCAATTCTCTGTACGGTTCTTACTGTGATGTATTAGTCCTTCTGGTATATCAAATCCCATGAACATCATATCAGCAACAGATGATGGTACGATACTCCAATTTGCAAAGTGACATTCACTATAATCATTATACACATATCCAGAATCATATATCTCCTGTTGCATACCATAGTCTACAGCTACAAGATGATCCACATCACCATCACGATGGATTGCATTGCATCCCCATGTCATAGTATGTGGGTCACAGATAGTGTGTCGATTAGGAGAATACCATTTTCGTGATTCTCCATTACCAATAACTAACGTCTTATTCATCTCGTAAGGCTTTCCATGAGGCGGGGAACAATTCCCTTGCATATTTGTCAATACCCCATCCAACAACTTGTGTCTCCTTCTGTGTATCAGGTTTGCAACGTAAATTACATACCCTAGCAAATGCCATCAGTGTACCACTCCAGTACCATTCTGTATACATTGCCTGTGGTAGAACCATCCTTGCCATCTCTGGTGCAATACCAAGTTTTAGCATATTCTGATAACATTGTGTTGCAAATGTATAAGCAGGAAATACACTATATTCTACTGTTTCATCAGAAGAACCTTGCTTCTTATCTTCGGCGGCAAGTCTCCATTCTTTAGGTTCGTAGAACTCTGGTTCATCATCGACATATCGTCGTGATACCTCATTCCACACAAGTCCTACCTGATGCTTAACTAGTTGACGAGCAACGAACACTGGTGCTTTGATATGGAATTGCATTGATGCATGTCCAAATGGACTCCAATGGTCGTGTTTTGCAAGAAAATTAATAAGTCCAGTGTCACTCTTTTTATCAAATTCTTCGTGAACTTTTGCAAAAGAAACACGGGCAGCGTTTACTACTGATAAGTCACTACCCATATGGTCTATAATTTTTACTTCCATAATATCTCCAAAAATGGTGCCGGTGGTAAGAATCGAACTCACAACCTATTGCTTACAAAGCAATTGCTCTACCGTTGAGCTACACCGGCGGATGGAGCGGGTAAAGGGAATCGAACCCCTGTCATCAGATTGGAAATCTGAGGTAATACCATTATACGATACCCGCCGTAGTTCAAACCTTCTTAGGATAGAACTTCTTTTTTCCGTTGCCGTTGTTGTTCTTATTATCGAACCGGCGGTTAGGATTATACCCCTTTGGGCGTTGCATGGCGATTTTCTTCATTCGCTCAAGTATGGTTTCAGCATTTGTCTGCAACTCAGCGCATTCAAATTCTAGTTCCTTTACCCTCTTTTTAAGGGTAGAGATTTCATGCTCTTGGTGAGCAACAACACGATTATCTGGATTTCCATCAAGATAAAGTGTAACCTCAAGGTCTTTTAGACTATTTTCGGACATAACTTCCTTCCTCTATAAGTTTCAGTAATTGTATTCTATACCTTTGGTCATTGATTGTCAAGAACCCTTGGTAATTTTTCATCAATTTTTTTACATCATTCCAAATAAAATCTCCGAGCAATTGTTTATCCCATTTCTTATCATATCTAAGCATCTGATTTAATATGATAAGAGTTTCTAACGACACCCTCTTACCCAAGTACTCTTGTAGTAATTTGGGATGGTTATTAGATTTAACTATAAATAAAGGTTCAAAATCTTTAACTAATGGTCGCATTTCATCAGTAAAAATTGTGTAAAAATTCTGTTTTCTATACAACCAATCTTCATACGTCTTATCATCAAACCGAGCAACATAACCATCTGGATTACTGACAAAGTTTGCCACCAGATAATTCTTAATATCTTGATATTCTTTTTTTCTGGATAATTTGACGAAGAAGAATCTATCCTTCCTCTTATAGAAGGAGTCTCTTTTGATACGAGTTTTACCTTCATATTTAAAGTAGTCATAATTTCCATCACCAAAATGTGCCTTTAATGCACAATACAGTAGATACACATCAATTGGTTCCATTACAGATACGTTTCGATACCCAATCAGTTAAAATACAGGGAATTAACCCATGAATAAAAAGAACCACACCCATAGACCATGCGTGAGCAAGGTGGTAAATGTAGGTAGTGTTCTGTTCTTTAAGGTGTTTCATATAGGCAGTTGTGCCTGTTTAGGTAAAAAATTCAAGTCCCTGGCGTTTGCTTCGATCTTTTCTTTAAGTCCTTTTGTAATAAGAGAACCTACAGCATCAGGCTCAAGGCCTTCTTTTTCGCATAACCATAGAGCGGCATCAAAGTGATTGATACCCTTTTCTTTAGCGACTTCTTCTATTTTCATAGAGAATATCTTTGGGGTGTTCACTTTCATCTTGTCTCCATATCGTAAAAAAGGTTGGGGGGTTAACCATGACCCCCCACGGATGTATTACGTCATCACACGTTAGCATTACGCTGTGCGGAGAGCGGCGTAACCAGCAGCAACAACTGCACGAGTTGGCGTACCGAGCATATACTTCATATATGTCTCACCGTCATAAGACGATACACGCTTGTTCAGATAGATCGAAAGACCTTCAGAACGTAGTTTGCTAATAACAGCACGAACATTCTTCACACCATAACGTGACGAAATCTGTTTTGCAGTTAGTTCTGCACCATTTACAAGTGCGGATTCGACTTTAGCAGTCTGAGTAGTAGTAGTCATTTATATGTTTCCTTAACATTACAAATAAGTCAGAATTATTCCAACTTTTAGATTAGAAGTTTTTAGAGTACTTCTTTTAACTCATCAAGGTTTCCCTTGAATTCTTATTATGTACACAGTATAACAGGTTATGCACAAAATTGCAAGTCCCTTTTCAAATAAAGTGGGGGAAATTCTGTTGCTAGGTTTTCCCCCGAACCCCGACAGATTATGCAGCTAGTGCAAAATCCTCATATGCAATATTATCGTTTGCATTTACTAATTTGACCAATAACGGAGTCATCCGACAATTCTCCACTCATCTATCTCTGCCTGTCGATCCTATTTCGCCCCCATCAAAAGAAGACTAAGTAAAGTATTCCTGTAAGTAAGACTATATCTGCACAAATACTCCAAAGAATATATGCTTTAAACATCCACTTACTAAACTCTCGAACTAAGGGGCTCTTCATCTTGATCCCCTATCATTAACTTAATCACATCAGTCTCCTTTTGGTGGAGGCGGTGGGTACTGCCCCCACGTCCAGTTCAGCTCTCAATTCGCATCATCAAATTGTATACTATTTATACCATATTGGTCTTAAATAATCAAGTTCCTTTTGAACTATCTTTAAATAAATTGATCACCAAGCATTGTACGGATAGCCTTTTCATTAATATTCTCAATCGATCCTGACGATAGGATACATATTTTTCCAACAAATTCTTCGCTGCTGGGTGGGGGAATCTGAATAACAGTAAAGGTTCCTTTTTTTGCATTTATCCATAACATAATTCTTAGGTGTACCACAGATCCATCTGGAAATACAAATGGCTCTTGACCCATCAATATAGGCTTTTCTTCATACTGTTCTGATAAGGAAGAAATAGCCTTTGAAGCATCAACACAAACCACTGGTTTTTGTGTCATCACACTACCACTTATGTACTCGTCTTTTGATTCTTCTTGTGCTGTGGCCGTGATACTAAAACTAAGCAGCCCCAGCAGTAAGAATGTCAGCGACTTTTTCATCTTGCGCCCTCCATTCGTCTATCGCATCTACAAGCAATTCAGTATATGCTGATTTATCCTTTACAAATTCTTGAACTGTTCCGTCTTCTGTTACTACGAGAATGACTAATTGATTTATGGTCTTACCTGTCATTTCTTGGAACATTTCAGCATACGCTGCACACTGTATATAATAATTTTCGTTCCAATCATCGGTACGTTCTTTAGTAGATGTCTTGAAGTCAATAACGGATAGCTCACCTTTATATTCTGCGATACAATCAACTCTGCCTGCTACCTTATATTTAGTAGAATACATCCCTGCCTCTTGTGCATATATGTCACCAATATTACACAGGACTTTATCCCTCAATACCTTGAACAATGCATAATGTAGAAACTTTTTCTTATGTTTCATCCATGCTGCTGGCCAATTCGTCTGCATATTGTTAAGGTAATCTTCACACATATGGTGAATAGATGTACCCCTTGCTGCAGCAGTCCTTGCTATGTGATTAGCAACATCGTTACCAACACGTTTACGCCACTCATACAGTCCCTTTTTATTACGAATAGAAAGTACTGTTGTGATGGAAGGGTAGTTTCCATCAGGTGTAACATAAAATCGTTTCTTATCTATCGTTGTAGTTGTTAACGGGGTCAGCTCAATCGGTACATGATTAAATGTTGTCATAATTATATATTTCTCATTCTTTCTACGAGGCGGTCTGCTCGTTTAGTTACTTGGTTATACCATCTGCTATCAACCATCTCATCTGCGGCATCATTCCAATTACGGGAATCCACACCACGTTTCATACCCTTAAATTTGGATAAGCGAGTACGGCCCATATTGAAAATCATATTAGCAATGATTAACTGTGCTTCCTCTGGCAATTCATAGAAGTCGCTATAAAGTGTTGTACAGTCATCTAGTACAATCTGTACGTCCTGTTCAAAAACTTCATAACACCTCTCTTCAGAAACTTCTGTCCCTACTGAACTTCCGTTCTCTGGATCTGATTCTGTTACTAGATGGCCGATACCAAAAGTAGCGTACCCAAGATGGTCATTGTAAATCTTATATACAATGCCTTCATCTCGTTCTAATTCTTCTCTAAGTTGTTCTATATTCATTTGTGTGTTCCTTTAACTAACCAAGCGTGTGTAATAGTCTTTTAAAAATTCTGATTGGTCTTTTCCACCAAGAGAAATTTCATTACGAAAACTCTGTGCGCCAGGATGTCCACCTAACCGCATTCGACGAGTATGCCATTTCCGACTCTTCTTTCGCCATTTTGTTCTCCATTCTTTATGAAGCTGTCTTGCTTCATTCAAATCCATTCCCTCATGTTTCCAATACATATCTGGATCGAATCTAAATTCAGTAAATCCATATCGTTTCGGGTCTAGACTATAAGCAGGGTAACTTGATACCTTTGCGATGTCATCAATATGGGGATATACATTAAGTGATCTAAATCTAGCATTTAATATATTTTGTTCTGATGCCCACTCAAACTGTTTACGTTGGGATTCGAGAGTTTCACCAGGCAATCCAATAATAAAATTACCTACAATGTACATACCTTTATCCCTAAACTTACTTAGGATATCAATTACCTTTTCTGTTGCTAACCCTCTACCAGATGCTTTTGCAACCTTATATGTCAAACTCTCAACACCAACTTGTAATACTTTAAATCCACTGTCTGCCATCATATCAATAATGTCTGGATATTTATGGCATAGGTCTGCTCGTGCATATGAAGCAAATATTGGTTTGAATGGCAAACTCTTTACTACTTCATGAAAGTCTTTGACATGTTCATAGTTGTCATTGAAACAGTCAGTTGTTAAATTAAATTTATATACACCAAATTCTTCATGGTAATGCATTAGTTGGGAACGTATGTCATCTTGGTTTAGTTTATGAGAAAACCCTTTATCATAATGACAAAACTTACAATTAAAAGCACACCCTCGACTAATTTCTAATGACAACATCTCATGTGACGCTACAACATCTTTAGATTGAAATGGAGATATAGGAATATCATATTTTGGCCACTCTGGATGCTTACCTACATTGATAAACTTGTAACCATTAATATCTTCGTACTCAATAGTATCCCAATTTTCAATCACATCTGCTACTGCTTTGTCACCCCATCCTAATATCCAACGATCAACATAATCTTTTAACATAAAATCTTTTGTATCAATACCTCGACTGAAAGTATATATATCGTTTGTCCTAGCACCACCACTTATTATTTTAATATCAGGACAAATTAACTTGATTTTTTCAAAGAAGCTAACAATCTTTTCAGAAGAATCCCAACACAAGTTCATGGTGGCTGTTAGATAATCCTCAATGGTGTAACCAACTCGTTGATTTTTTGCTGAGACAAAACAATCACTATATGTATTTTTAATCTCCAACATCTCGTCAGAATATAGGAAGGTATTGGATATACATAAAAACTTTGTATCAGGGGTAACTAACTTCTGAAATATCTTAAAAAAATCACACTCCGCTCTTGTAAAGAAATCAAATACTACTGTATCAAATCCTCGTTTACGGACTTCGGCTGCACAAGCATAGGGGCCGAGATATCTAGTATATGCCATATGAGGGGATTCATTTAGAAAAATAACCTCATTCACTACTCTGTTCCAAAACCCATTTTTATTTTATTAATAAGATAAGAACGTACAAAGCCACTCCGTACAATGTCACCAATGGTAAACTCAGTACAATTAAATTCGTCCATCTCTTCAAGAATTCGTAAGAAATCATGTAATCCATTTTTCTCGTTTGTTTTCTGCAAATCAGTTTGACTAAAATCACCACAGAATATAATTTTAGAATCTTGTCCTATCCTAGTAATGATAGTATCAAGCTCGTGGAAGTTCATATTCTGACACTCATCTACTATAATGATGCTGTTATCAAAAGTCAATCCCCTTAGAAAAGAAGTTGACAGAAAATATAAAGTTCCCTGTGATTTTAATCGGTCATAAAGAGAGTTGAACTGCTGTTCGTTTGGTGCTTCAAACATAAAACGAACCATATTCTGATATGGTACTTGGTAAAGTGCAGACTTATCTTCCTCATCACCAGGCAGGAAACCGATCTCCCTAGTAGGAATGAGTGAACGAACAAGTACAACCCTGTCATAAGGTTTCTTTAAATCCATTACATCTCGTAACGCAAGATACAGAGAAACAAATGTCTTACCTGTACCAGCAGCACCAAATAAAAATTGGTTACTACCCTTATCCCATGTATCAAAAATTACCTTCTGGTTATCTGTAATAGATTTGATAGTCAAAAGTGATTGATGATTTATTTCTTTATTCTTTTTTGTCGATGCCATTTCTTATCCTTCGCATAAAATAGGGTGAGAGGGAGATGGATAACTGTCCCGAGCTATCAACATCCCCCCCTCTGGTGCATAAGCGGATTGACGACCCAGCTTCCGAAAACGCCGTGCGTTTGTGCTGTCGTTTGTATATCTCGCTTGCACCAAACTCATTTATTTATCAAACCATGTTTCTTAGCAACTGTTTCTGATTTAATTCTTGCGTGTGTTTTATTTCCACCATATCTATCCGCCAATGGGGAGTTGGGGTGTCCCTCTGCAATTCGTTGCATGTTCTCATGAAATCCAGAATCAGTCTTTGGACCTACTCCTGCTATATGATCTCCTACAATAGCTGGTGCGTAGTCCCATACTCGTTTAATATGAGGATTGTCTTTCAATAAAGCATCATATTCGGAAATACTCATAAAGTCTTCGTATTCCACTCCTGCTAGTTCATTAAAAAAGGTATATGTCGGCATTATATATCTAACTCCAATTGTGTTGTTAATCCACCTAACTTTTGAACTTTGTCATTTAGGTGATGTACTTCGTCATTCAGTTCAATAATTCGCATTTGCAATATATGAACAAGACTTTGCATTTCTTGTATTTCTTTTTTCATGATATACTCACTATTGAAATAGCTATTATGTCCCCTCTCCTCACGCAACTTACGTCCCATGAACTCCCAATAGGGTTCTCTTAGTTCTTCATTTTGCGATGCCGGCTTGTTTCCGAACACCTTGGTAATTTTCGTTTTCATTAAACCACTCCGGCTTGGTACGAGTTTTCCATGTTGCAAAGTCACTTTTCTCTACTATATAGTAGGTTTGGTAACTCTTGACAACATCTTCACTCATACAATACTCTGGCATACACATCGGAGGATCAGTGAACCCAGCCTGTGGAATAGAAACAGGACAACCACTGAGGGGTTGCAACAACCTTTCAGTGGCATGGTGTTTACCATAGCGATAGGTGTACTCTTTCATAAGAGCAACCATGTGATCATATAGCCACGTATAGTTTTCTAAACTGGAACGAACCCATATGGTGCTTGGATGGTTTTTGTGTGCCATTTTATACATACCTGTATTATTGGCATACTTATCTCCATCAAGAACACGATGTGACGTGGAGAGCATCTGAGCAGATTCAAGTATCATTTTAATCACATGTTTGTCACACATCATCTGTGCGGCAATCACAGGGTCACGATCTAGGTAAAATATATTCATTCACCATACTTCTCTAAAAGATATTCAGAAACAGT